>Ga0153978_1000239_pt1 | contig 13801 bp, 17 predicted proteins | sample TSGA062MetaG_FD_104749 | JGI IMG/M metagenome (GOLD analysis project Ga0153978, IMG submission 104749) | Attine ant fungus gardens microbial communities from Georgia, USA - TSGA062 MetaG | ecosystem: Host-associated > Fungi > Mycelium > Unclassified | place: USA: Georgia, Yuchi Wildlife...
GCGCCGATGCAGGGTTTATCTGAGGAAATGAAGGTAAAACACGCGTTTTCTTGCTTGTAGTCCAGCTCACAGTAGACAACGTTTCAACGACCCTCAACGCGGCAGCTGTAGTATTCATGTCTGGATCTTTGAGCCTGGTGAGGACCCTAGAATGAATTTGCTCAAGAAGTTCGGGTTCATGCTTGGAAAGTGCTCGAGCAGCATAAAGGGCCCTGCGTCGTACGGATGGACTATCCGTGCAATCCTTGAATTTGGCATTCATGTCAAACATATTCACAATACATACTGACTGGTTATGCGACAGTAACTCAGGCAATCGCCTTTGGATTGCAGGTATGACGTGGGCAGAAGAAACGTGTATGAGGTTGTCTAGGGCAAGACATATGCGGGAAATCGCACTATGTTCTAGATCCTACAATGGATGTTAGTTATGAGAAAACATTCTGTATTCGAGGTTCACTTTGCGTAAGGTATTGACCAACATCACCCTCATTTCATGGTTCGGTTCCATCATCTCTGCACAGAAGAGATAACCTGAAATTGCTGAGTCTCTAAGCAGTCAGCTTTGAATATCTCCCATACCTGTTCTTTTGTCTTCAATGGTAGTACCTGCTTCTGCCAGGTTGAGGGCATGAAGTATAGCAAAGTCAAAAGTACCACGCGGAAAGATCAAGGTAGGAGCAGCCATATTACAGTACAAGAGTGTTATGAGTACCTCCTTCAATCTTCTCTATTTTCATTTCAATGTCATTGACATGCTTCAGAAGGAAGTAGCACAAACAAGTGGCAGATTGGGTCGGGCTAGCTGCTCGCGGACAGACTTGACCTCTGTATCGAGAACTCGGTTGGCGGAATCTTCCGAATCTGAGTCCTCTACTTTACGAACAAGTGTGTAATGATTCCTGCTCAACGCTCCAGAAGAAATAAAAGGCACATTCATGATGAAAGATTGCGCAGATCAGAAGTGAACAGCACTTCCTTTGATTACGTGAGCCTTAAGCCTTAAATGATCTCGGGTTGGAGGCATGTTGTTAATGAACGATGTCAAGTAGTCCAGAAGCAACAGCACATTCTTTTAGCAAGATATTAAACTACCGGAAGCCAAGCTCGAGGTCCCGAACAACAGGAGAGCCAGATGACGGGACGAAGAAACTACGACGATTGATCCTTGTTGATGGGATCCCTTCTTCTGTGGTGAGTTATGTCATTGTCCAGCAATCGCATTTGTGACATTGTGTTGCAAGGATCCTACATTACGTCCCAGGATCTGGAAAATACTACTTCGAGTGATTGATCTCTCAGCCGATAACTTTCTTCGTTACGTCGCCCGAGGGCCTTGTGAAGTACGCGAGAAGATCAGAAACGATACATTTCGGTAAGGTTGCATTAAGCTTTCCACAATAAGACCCATTTATTAGATGACACAGGACATTGGCGACAGACAAAGGGTTCAAAGAACGTGTTCGTGAAGACATGCTCGTCCGCCTTCTCGATGCATTTGTCTGGCGAAACCATGGTAGATACTAATCCTGGTTTATAACCGTCCGCCCCCTCCCAATGAGTGTTCCTTCTAGATCAGCGGGAAGAAACATCGCAACTTGGTTTTACATACGTTCAAGGAATGAACGTACTGGCTGCACCATTTCTATACACTATGCCGTCTGAAGTTGAAGCTTTCTATTGCTTTGCGAAGTTTATTGAAGAATGTTGTCCCCTATACGTTCAACCAACCTTAGAAGGGGTTCATCGTGGCTTGAAGGTGAGTGTGGAATCTGTCTCCAAATACATATTGACGACTTCAGCAGCTACTAGATCGCTGCCTGAGGATAGTTGACCCTGAATTATATGCTCATTTACGATCCAAGAATCTCTCCGCAGAGATTTATGCATTTCCTTGTGGGTGATCTAACTCAGATTTCTTGCTCTGGACTTATACCTTATAGCTGTCCTAACGTTATGTGCATGTACGCCTCCGCTAGATGAAGTTCTGCGGCTCTGGGATTTCCTTTTGGCTTTTGGCGTTCACCTGAATGTGCTCTGTGTGATCGCCCAGCTTCTTCTGATACGAGATGATGTCATGGCCTCCTCCAGGTATGTGATGCTTCGCTACTGCGGCACTTTCATCCATGCTCATTCTAAAATACCAGTCCAATGCGTTTACTGCGCACATTCCCTCCCTTAGAAGCGTTACCTGTCATCGGCATTGCTGTCACTCTTGTTCGTGATCTGCCCTCGGAGTTGTACGATGAACTTGTGCGACATCCTTACGAGATCAATGACTCTTAGACAATCCCAAGGACCTTGCAAATTTTGTATAGCTTATATCACGCTCACTTTTTTTACACTCATTGCTAATTTGCATATTCTGTGCCCAGGATTCAACGCTCTTAGTGGTGATTGATCTGCGAGGAAGTTGACCTGATTACTTGACTTGCTTAACCAATACAGCCGATCTACCATCCTTGGTCGATATCTTTTTCCAACCATACCCGGCGAAATGAAGACCTTGCACGGAAAGTAACCAAAGTTTGGCAGTTCAACTCCTGCCCAATATCGGCGTTTATTACCATCCTATCGTATGACGTGTCAAAGAGAGTCTCACTGACTTGCTGCAGTCGACCTCGTTGCTTACAACTCGCACCGATGCTGTGCAGCGGAGATTTCCTTCGCGATCATGAAGTGGCTATTCCTCAGGTCTATTCATGTCTATCTTCTGTCTGTCCCGACATATAATTTTAAATCTATCGATCCTTTGAATGGTACCGGTGAGTCGGCGCTCACTGATGTTAGAATTGCGTCAGACCCATCCCAAAGCGCCTTAGTGAGATTCTTATCTGGGAAGACAGAGACCAATGTGGAGACTATTGTTCTCATGCAGGAGAAGCGTCTTTGGTCCAGCGTTGCTCGCTGGTGCCATAAGACAATGCATCGCTCAGACCGTCTTTGGCTCGTGCCTGGTGCCTGATCCGATTAATTGAGACCCATTGGGAAGATTACCAGGTGTTGAACATATCCAGTGTTCTGGTTTGCTCCAATACCCGGATCCATATGCTGTGGCCTGTCGGTTCCCATGTATGCGTCGCAAAATGAATCCACATGAACCCACCTGCCGAACGACGGTAAAAGCTCTCCAGACAAGACTGCCGTGCTTCTTTGAATTTCATCATATGGGATGAACAACATCAAATCTCGTATACATCACCTTGCCTCATGTCTCTCTCTTCACTCAGGAAGGTGGTTCCTTTATCACCTCGTCAGATATTTACCTTAGTGTCCCTATTGGATACTGGACGATAGAACCTTATACATAGATACTTTTGTCCAAAGGAAAATTTGCTTCTGTGAAAGCAGAGGAACAAGCGTAGCGTAGTGGATTGATGCACGAGCTAACTCACATGGTTGGTAGTTGAGTAAGGCTTAGGTAGTTAGAGACTAAGCACGATGATGGTAGCTAAGAACAAAGCAGTTTATTTACGGTGTGAAGAAATAATGGTAAGTGATGCTGCACACGGCCTGTTATGCGTGAGACGGTTCCTGTATACACAGCATCCGTTCAACACCATCCAGCACATTGATAATCTATTGTGACACCTGGACAGCACATAGTGACGACAGAAATTAAGGGGAGAAAGATTTAGCTTACAATAAGGGGATAAATGAACAACTCTGCAGATGTGGAATTCATGTCTCTGAGCAAGGCAGAGGGCAGAGGGCATAATATAGGATGTGTTTGTATAATGTGTCAATTATACTGCGACTGGCACTGTATACAGTTAATTATTGAAACAAGATGGAGATTTTTCCCGTACTCAGTTCACATTCATGATTTAATCTGGTATCAATGTTGGTGTCTGCCTTTCTTTAACCCCTGCTTGTGACAAATTGTTTGTATTTTAGACTTGCTGCAAGTACTGAAACTACTTGTTTGATGATCAAAGCTCTGGTGGTCACCTAGGCAGTGCTATCCGATGGCAGAGATTGGACGATAGCGGGAAAAGTAAATAGAACGTAAGATACGAAGGAAGGACAGCCCTTCGCGTTGTATCAACCTAGTCCATTATGTTGATAAATATAGATATAGACACAAGATTAAGCTCAACTTATCATCAAACACGTATGGCAAATTTATACCGAAGATATTTCAACTGAAAAATGTACAAGGCGACAGTGGGCAAAGGAATGTAACCATCCCTTCAGAATCTTGTTAGCAAGGGTGCCGAAAGTAATCTTGACGAGCGTACGACGGTTCCGAAGTTGACCGCATTGATAGAAGCCCCACGAAAGTGTGGATCCCTATCTTCCTTATCTCTATTGCCCTCGATTACGTCTCGGATGCCGAGCGAGCATTCCAGTTCAGGACTGAGACTTTCTCTCGAGCTGTCTGAACGCGGAGAAATATTTTCAATAGGGTGTGGTAGTGAGTTAGGCTCAGGAGATTCCTCGCGATAGAGACGTTTACGACCCGACAAGCGATTGATGCTGGAAGGGTGGGATACTGTCGAAGTAACTGGTACTGAAACGATAGGAGTCGGTAAAAGGCCTGGTTGAGGGGACGGAATGGGAGACGGGAAGGACGTCGGACGTCTCTGAGTAGAACTATCTGTCTGAGGTAGCTGCAGAACCGGCAGGTTCAGAGGATATGATTTATCCGAGGATGTCAGATAATGTAAGCGGTTCAGGCTGTCTGTTGCAAGCGAAAGATGATGTATCAAATCGCAGGAAGCTTCTGTCTGTCATCGGCTTTCAACATTCATACGTTGGGATAAAAGAAAGCATCGCCTACGATTTGGCGGCTCAACGGAGTCGCTGGAGCAGATATGCCTGCTCTAGCAACTTCAAGATCTTTGCGAAGTTGAAAATTCTCAGCCTCTACCCTCCGGACTCGTTCCTCGAGGTCGGCAATATAGTGGGCTTTACGCGCGCGATAGTCGCGCTGTTGGACGAGGGCCCTAGTTGGGGGAATAGTAAGGTCTTTTTTACGACCTCTTGTCATGGAGAGAGGAAGGAGAGATATGTACGACTGAGGTGAGGACAGAGTTCTGGACGGATATGGCGCAAGATATGGCCATGTCGCTTAACTTCCCACAAGGTGGTATCAATTCAAGTCAAAATCACAACAAAATCAATTAGGGGTGCAGCCGGAGATAAGCTCCGGGACTTCCCACGCCAACGGTCCCATTATTATTGACGTGTCAAATGGAGAAATTGTAGCGACTATTCATCAACATGTTTTGTAGGGGATGAAACAACTTGCAAGAGTAGCATAAAGGTCCTCCTGCCTGTCTTGCTCTGGATGCAGATTGCCCAAGTGGGAATGATCGGCGAATGATTGGCACAGTTTTGTCAAATGACAAATTTGTGGCTTATGAGATGTCAGCTTTCAGACTTATATGCGGTGCATTTGTGCAACATGCAGCGTCTTGGCTTTTAGGCGCCAAATTCGGCCGTCCCAATCAGGTGAACAATGTCCCATTGAGACTTACCTAGTGTCTTGAATAGTAGCTGTCACCTGTCACCTGTCCGCGTGTACGGAGAACGGGAAGTTCGTTTTGCTCTTCTGAAGGTCCAAGAGTTTTTTAGGATCCAAGCTGATTTCCCCGTTCAAATGGTCACTGGCTTCGTATCTTCATTGATGTTGAATCGGTGCCTGGGCAAATGTTTAGCATCTCTGGGGTATGTTGCACCCACGAATCCAGGTAGCCTCTTCAGCCTCGAATCATGATCTCCGCTGCCTTTGCCTACATTGATGTTCATAGCAGGGGTAGAAATCTGCAACCCACGTCAGTCAATATTGAAAGCATTGAATATACTTTTTTCCATCACTTTGCTGCGACCAACAGATGACATCTCTTTAGCTCTGGAGATGGAACAGCAGCAACAAGCCCTTTTGTCATAACACTCAAAAGGGTAATAATATGTTTCTCTGACTGAAGTCCAAATTTGCTCCAGATATTCACATTGACCGTTCAGGAAGTATTTGTACTTCTTCTTGCTTCTCGGACTGTTGATGATTGGGTGCGCACCTTGAGTCTTTCTACGGCTGTATCAGTTCCAGGTACCCCCTTCTCCGTTGGATGGGGAGTAGTGTCATTCTATCAAGACTCGTTTTGGGTGTTGCATCCTTACAAAGAAGTGGCATTATCCGTCACTTACCGTAATGTATATTACCGCTTGATTGATTATTACACCCTCTCAATGAACGTTTGAAACTCCTGTCAAGTGTATCAAGTGTATGTAGGTGGATTTAACATTTCTTTTTTTCGTCCGAATATCTATCTGGACTGGTTCTATTTCTGCCCTTTGTTTTAGGTTCCGACACTTTCATTGTGGCAGTTATATCCACTTCCATATCTAGGTTGTAGATTCTATTTTTGGGATAGACCGGTTCCTCTAGGGGAAATGAAACTGCATGTCAAATAGCTCAAAAGCTGGATCAGTTAATGAACATATTGATCTGAGTATTTTGAGGCCTGTGATTTATTCGTCTATACATGAAGATTTAGACAAATATCAAATACTGTAGTCTCGGTTTCGAATATGAAATTACAATCCCCATACCCTACGGAGCAGCAATTTAAGGAGAATCTCCGGGCCTGGAGTATCGTTAACACAACATACGCCTGTCCCAATAATCGTAGAGGCATGACTATCATCATCCACCTGAGCTGGGACTGCAACCGATTCCCATACTTTGTGCGAGAGACCTAGTGAGTCCAGCTGCTTCTGAAGTTCTGCACGATTGGTGCCTGGAGCATAAGCTGTCTGGTCATTGCGTCGATCAACAACGAGCATTCCCCGGGTTAGATCTCCATTTCTGAGAGTTTTGGGCTGATTTCAACCGATAGCACCATGCTTAAGAGAGCAAACATACCGTTCAATGTCGAAAATCCGGTTAAACCCTTTCCATCCTAGAGAAAGAGTACCTGTTTCCCCACCTTCTTGTACTGGAGGGTTTTCTATAGCACACCAAACTGCCACAATGTCATGAAGTTCCATGGCGTCTTTTCCATAGCTCACCATCACTTCCCGCGTACGCTCAAGGAAAGAACTGGTAAAGTGTACAATAGGAGTTTTGTTTGAGCCATCGGACGGGGCCTCAGACGCAGATCGAAAAGCAGAGTCAACTTTTTGTTGGTAAACGTTGAATGGCAATTCGTGGAGAGTTGTGATGTCCAAGGGCAGCAACAAGAAGCGATCAAGTGGAAGCTTAAGATTCTCGTTACTGGATAGCAATAGCTGTTTTACTGCAAAAGGATCTGCGAAGTAGTTGACTTGGCACAGTAAGTCGCATAAGCATGGGAGATGGGATTACTAGGCTTACATTCAGCCGTTGGCGTTATATTTCCTGGAACGTCCAGTGCCCCTCCCATACATACAATACGGCCAATCCGCTGGCGAACCATTTCTCCATCCTTCATCATTATCCGAGCAAGATTGGTCATTGGGCCAAGGACGATATAAGTTATACTCCTCGAAGGGTACGATCTCAGAAGATCGAGTGCGATATCAACCCCGTGGTCTGAAGAAATCTCTAACTGTGGATGTACTAGATGAGTTTCAGATTCAAGATCAACATTCAGATCCGGATGTCGTTCTGTTATGCCACCAAGACCGTCTCTGAATAAAAGAGGGTTACTGCTGTTAAGACCACTAGAGAAACCAGGCGGAACCTTCCATGGAAATACTGAGCACTGTGAATCTCCCCTCCGATTGGGCCTTCACACCCTCTCGCTAATTTGGTCCGTTTTTCAGGTGCAAAGTTGGGAAAGCGTTTTGCATCCTCTGGGTACTTCTTAATGTGCCGTTCGATGGCTTGATACAACTTCAATATATTAAGGCTGAGAGTGTCTGTAGGTAAGTAGCAAAATAGAGAAGACCTAGTTCAGTGGACTGACTATGATGCGTCGATGTTGGTGTTTCCTAGGAGTAACCAGAATTCAGAGCCATTCACAATGAGGCATTCACAGAAAAGTTTACCAAATGAAACAATGAACGCTAAAATGTCCAGTTCGGGTGATGCTAATGCCAAAAGTCTACATCGTCGTCGTTATTGAGGACTTTTTTTATTCCAGGCTGACAAACATTGCAATAATATCATCTACACCTGGGTCTGTGTCAACTGCGAGTCAAAAAAATGTGAGTGAGCCTTACTCCCATGGAAATGGGACAACTAACCTATAACTGGCGTCCTCATGGGCGGCAAAGCAGTACTAACTCCCACAATTTTAGCACGAACGTTGCCTATACGGGTGTAGATATCGAAAAAGGAAGGTGATATTTATTGTACTACATAAGGAAAGAAATACTAGGCAGGGCAACCTGGACATGACACAACACCTACAGAGACAATTAGTCAGTGGCCATTAATTTTTTAATAGGAATGGGATTCAGAGATCTTGGTGGAAATTTGTCTCATCAGGTTGCAATATACAACCCTCTGAAGTAGCAAATATTAAGATTCATGCATCATTTAATGAAGGGAAAAAAGTACGTTCTATGTTAACTTACTAGTCAGAGTTTTGTGAGAGTCCATTCGAGCGACGCATACATGCATACATATACTAGCAAGTTGCCGGGTACTGTACAGCGGTGTCACGGTGGCTGAACGCGTGACAAGGAAGCCCTGAAACCCAATCTATTATACATTTTGAATATCTCTTTGAAAACACTTATGTCTGAGTCTCTACGCTATTTGGGCACCTTAGATGGGCACAAGGGATGGGTCACAGCTATTGCGACGTCGTCCGAAAATCCAGATATGATTGTGACTGCTTCACGAGGTGAATTGATCTGACCTTATACCTAAGTTACATCTAATCTTCAGTCCCTAGACAAGACTCTCATTGTCTGGCAATTAACTCATGATGAGGACTCTCAAGGTTTTCCAAAGCGAATTCTTCATGGACACAACCATTTCGTTTCCGATGTTGTTATATCCTCGGACGGTCAATTCGCTTTGTCTTCGTCTTGGGATCACTCTCTCCGTCTTTGGGACCTTAATACAGGAAACACTACACGGCGTTTCGTCGGTCACACCTCCGATGTACTCTCCGTCAGTTTCAGTGCTGACAACAGGCAAATCGTTTCGGGCTCTCGGGACAGAACGATCAAACTCTGGAATACCCTTGGTGAATGCAAGTATGACATCAAGGACGATGGACACACTGACTGGTGAACAATGATGCTCCCTAGTATAATGAGCCAGGTGTTTACCTCACTTTTAGGGTGTCCTCTGTTCGTTTCAGCCCCAGTGCTACTCAATCTGTCTTCGTTTCTGCTGGCTGGGACAAAGAAGTGAAGGCATGTAACGTCCTCAAGCCATATAGTTGTGCGGATCACTTATAAAACATTTGAAAAGGTTTGGGACCTTACCAAGCTCAAGCTTAAAACCAATCATCTCGGTCACAGCGGTTACATTAACACTGTTTCTGTCTCACCTGATGGTTCACTTGCTGCTTCTGGCGGAAAGGATGGCATCACCATGCTTTGGGACCTTAACGAGGGCAAGCATCTCTATTCTCTTGAGGCTGGTGATGTGGTGAATGCCCTCGTTTTCTCCCCTAATCGTTATTGGCTATGTGCTGCCACTACTAGTTGTATCAAGATCTTTGACTTGGAGAGCAAGTAAGTTGTTGTATCTAGTGCTGATCTCTGTATCTGATAAGCGACGATTCAGGTCGATTGTTGATGAGCTCAAGCCTACTTACACTGATGTTGGGGAAGATGCTAGACAACCTGAGTGTGTATCAATCGCTTGGTCGGCTGATGGACAAACACTTTACGGTGGTTTCACTGATCATGTCGTTCGAATCTGGGGGGTCAGCTCATAAAAAGCCAATCTATTGGTTAGACTTCGAAGAGATGTTTGTAGTATTTTCAATCTTATTCATTGTTTCAACAACGATGCAGGATTTCTGCCATCATAGGCATGGTCTGACACGATTATTGCATAGCTTATTATCCAGACTCAGCTTCGTTGACATTTCTAACTCTCTCCTGATAATCCCATCGATCTAATCCACCAAAATCAATCTTCATGTTGTAGACTGTCATATTGAACTGTAGCTCCGGTATGTGTGATGCATTCGCGCGCCAGCTGTCTCCCCTATACCTCAGTGAGTTCCTTTCAGGCTGTGACCAGTCGGTGAACTCACGTAGCAGTTCCATAAACATCTCCATGTGGGCTCACAAGCCGTACGCTTCCATCTATATTTGAACGTTGATCGTATATCCAGATAGTCTTTCCTGTATATATTTCTTGTAATTTGTTCCAGTCTATCAGCCGGTTGCTTGGACTGATACGCGTAGTACCAGGTGGAGGTAGTGGAGCAAGCCGTATAGCTACATCGTTGAACAGACGAAGGGCAGTGAGATTTGAAATACCATCGAATGAAATGTCCCTGACGTGTGTGAGGATTTTGATGATATGTTCTGGTATGACGTCTGATTCTGATTCTGACTCCTCTTTCATTGTTACGTCATTGTCATCCTGGGTTGCTGCCTCTTCCAATTGCATGATAGATCCAAGGAGCTCCTTCTCCGCGACTTGTATTTCTGATACGAACTTATCCCATGCGGCATCGTTTGAAAAATCTGCCCGAAGCAGTAACCCGAGTTCCCCACAATCAGTAACCTCATCGAGAGGATCATAATCGGTTTCGTGATCGGACTGTGTTGAACATGAGCAAGGAGATACCCAATTAGGCAGTAACTGACATATTCTGATATGTCTTGAGGTTTCATGGCATCGGAAAGAATTTCATCTTGTACTTCAGGTGCCAACCATAGCTGTTTCACTACTCGAAGTCGCCATTTCCTCCTACCTTCCCCTGGGAATTTAGAACGGACATCGGGATATTGGCCCTGGAGTGTAATTTAATCACAATGACTTCTTTTGATGTGGTTCTGAAGCTTGCCGCAAAGAAACCATGACACTTTCCGTTCATTGATGTTTGGGGTAAGAGCCGCGTGAAAATGTATCGAGGGGGTTAAATTCATGAATCGGCCCGTTACCAACATCAGCTGGTCGATCACGGGGTAGGCCCATTCCAAGGGGCATGGTACCTTGTTTTCATTCCTCGTAGCCAATTGGAGAAGCTTTCTGCCAGGACCTGTTGATAAGCAATAGTATAAAAGTAGAAGAATCAAATCTTGTGTAATCCCCCTCTTTACCCCACAGAAGAATGGCTCCACCCAAGGGAACGACTGGTTCGTGACCAGATCTCACGTTGTATTAAACATTATTGTTCTGAACCGACCCCTTTCTGTTAGGTTCAGATCTGAGTGGGCCTCAGTGGGCGTTTGCTTTTGGATTAGTGACGTCCTTATTTTTCACTTGTAAGTTGGGTTTTTGCTTGCACAGTCTGATTCATATCGTTAAACGACTCTAGGGGGTTTTGCTTATGGGGTCAGTGGTATGACCTGGATCCTGAACAAAGAGCTCATCTTGGTTTTAGCTCCTCGACGTTCTGAATGCTCACTTCCAACAAGTTTTTGGGATCAGCAAGACACAGAGTACTCTTCTTCAGTTAGCATACTTTGGTGCATATGTGGTATATGCACCGATTGCGGGTGCTTTCGTACGTTCACGCCTTTTCGACCGTCTAGTGACTCATCACATAGTAGATGAATCGATTTGGCTATAAGGTAAAGTTCATGAGAATCGAAGAGGTCAAAGCTTGCTTCTCATCGTTCTTACCAGCGTGGTATACATATGGGACTTACTCTCTATAGTCTTGGTAGGAGCGCCGATGTGAAAGTTCTTGCACATCTTGATCTATTGTATCAGGTGCCATCTTCTTCTGGCCATCTGCTAAATTTGCCAAGTACGGTGGCTTCGTGGGCTGTACATTCGTGATCGGTGAGTAAGAAGCCATAGTACCACACTGGTGAAGCATCCGTACCGTCTTCAAGGGAACTCATCCACTCTAACTCTATAGGGTGTGGACTGGCTACACTGGAGGTCGCCGCCAACTCGTACATTGCGGTTCTTGGCAGTCAGAAATACGCAGCCGCGCGATTGAACTTTAGTCAAGGCTTCCAGGGCGTTGCTTCGTTCGCTGGTCCATTGATTGCCTCCAAGTACTTCTTTAGGGGAGCCAATGCTAATAGTCTAGACACCGTACAATGGTAACATCATTTTTTACGACTGTACGTTGACAGCTACTAATAATCTGTGATAGGGTATATCTGGCAGTAGCAGGTCTAGGATTGGTTTTGAACATCCTTTTCTAGTAGGTCTTGGCTGATCGGGAGTTGGGGGCGATGTTCATTGCTTCACTAGCTTCTGTCACTTGCCGGAGATCACACAGGACGCTCTGGCTGCCGAGATCCACAAAGCTGGTATTCACACTGATGAAAAACCTTTCCGGAAACAGTATGGGTGTATCTTTGGATTCGTTGCGCAGATGACCTATGTGTACGTTGTCTTCATCTACACCAACGATGAAAAAGGTGACAGGGAAATTTTTGTAGAGGGGCTCAAGTGGGGGTCGCTTCGCTCGCTGTCAACTTTTTGTCCGAGCAGGGAGTCGGTATCGATAAATCGAAAGCGAGTCAGCTGTTCTCTTTCTGTCAGCTAACGTTCACGTTTGGAAGGTGAGTTAGACAATTCTGAAAGGCCAAATTACTCATCCAACCTCCGCATAAGGTTCATTGGCGTTGCCATCCTGAATTTTATCGACCCCGCTCTGCTGCTGTCCTTCTATGGGATAATGTGCTCCCTGTTCAGTATTCTGATCGCGACGGTACCAGGAAAACCAGGTGTAGCCTGCCTGTTCCTTCTGTTCTACTTCGAATCTATATGTTATCCTGTCAGTCGTTCCATGCCTCGGAAATACAGACCTAGTTACTGATCGCATTTACATAGTGCATCTTCACATTAGGTACCAAGAACTTGGGTATTCATACAAAACGGGGATCAGGCTTGATTGTGATGGTAAGTTGATTCAGGATCTGGGTTTTGAACTCAATAGATTGATGCTGCATGAGGGTGTTGGTGGTGGTGCCTGGTATCCTCCTGCACAAGCTGCTCTAGCAGACAGGACAACCAGTCGGCATTCGTACTTGGTTCCTCTCTCAGGGTATCTCGTTATGACCATGTACGCAGTGTAAGTAATCACTACGTCCTTCCTCCGATCAAGGTGATAACGAGACTTAATTCTTCTACTAGGGGTATGGTGATTGATCAAGCTGTTAAGAACGGGTTCAGATTCCGCAATGTCGACGAATTAGCTACGGAGAAAGTGGGTGCGAGAGAAGGAGAGACGGCGAACAGCCTTGAGAAGGATATATCGAGTGTTGAATTCTTCGAGTCTCGTTGATTCTCGTTCTTCCTATGCTTCTTTACCTCTCTCTCTTGTTTCCGCCTTGGGCTTCCCTTTCTCGCCGTTGTCCTCATGAGCATAAGCGGGTTGAAATATCTGTTTGGACACGAGCCGAAATGGATCTGGTCTGCTTCTCACTTCGTTTATTCATAAATTATACAGCAGACTGGCGGGAACCAGCAATTCGATCTACGAGCTACAAAAGTAAATGTAATAACAATGAACTTTTTCATAAGGGGAAAGCGAAAAAAAGAGGACTCACACTACGGATATATGGGAGTGACAATACTGTGCCAATGAATGGTAGTTGTCTGAGGAAAGTGATCACGACCGGGAAGAAGTCACTGTAGCAACGGACCACGTAGTCAGGAAATGACGTTGCTATGAAATGGACAAAAACTCACCCGAAGAGATTCAAGAATCCAAACGTCTCCACGATCATCCCTGTAAACGGCCACTTGAGAAATACCAGGAGA
>Ga0153978_1000240_pt1 | contig 13793 bp, 14 predicted proteins | sample TSGA062MetaG_FD_104749 | JGI IMG/M metagenome (GOLD analysis project Ga0153978, IMG submission 104749) | Attine ant fungus gardens microbial communities from Georgia, USA - TSGA062 MetaG | ecosystem: Host-associated > Fungi > Mycelium > Unclassified | place: USA: Georgia, Yuchi Wildlife...
GGTGTTTATTTGATCGACATCTTGGATAAAAACTATCCCGCCCATGTCTGGCTCATGATCTTTTATGGATTCCTGGATTCCATGTGGCAGACTTATGCATACTGGTTGATGGGCGCGATGTCGAATGACCCTGCCAAGCTTGCCGTGTTCACTGGCTTCTGTGCGTATCGAATTTTGTTGTGGAAGCGCGGTCACTGTACTTATCGAGAAACACGAAGATAAATCGCTTCAATCGGCGGGTGCAGCAGGCGTCTGGCGCGCTGATGGCGTTGGTCTTCCGTAAGTCCACAATATTTCGTCATGTGACAACACTGCTATAACAGCGCTACAGATACATGAACATCTTCCTGTCGACGTGGTGCCTGACGGTGGCTGGTCTGATCTTCGCCGCGCCTATGTTGTACGTCCGCGTCAAGGACCACACGAACTCGGAAGACGAGACACTGTGAGTGGTCCATGATGGCTGAGGCTCGTGTGGCCAGTGCTGACTTGCATATGCGTACGACAGGATGCACATGGAGGGCGTAGAGAGGATCGAACCTCCGGTGGCAGCAACAGAGGAGAAAGCATGATGCCACGTAGGATTATGTTGATCACGTATTATGCACGAACGAAATGGATGACACTTTTCGCTATGTTTTTATTTATTATCACGGGGGTTATAGTACATACCAGTGTACTTGTCGTTTTCTTTTCATGTAATCATGATCAGTGATTTTACTGTTGGTTGGTCCAACCACAGTACTCACTTCAGCTGCTGGTGCATGAGTTTCGGCGGATGCCGTCGCTATTAGCGATCCTGCTTTCATCCATGCTAGACTCTAGTACTAGTGTGTTCTCTGAACCTCCATGGGGGACAGCTAGCATACCAGTGGGGCTGGATCGTGATTGCCAATATGTCATGAACATATGCGGCCCTCAGAAGCACTGCTACGATATCAAACTTGTATGTATGTTTCAAAGTCATACCGCGACAACCCGGCCGACATGCCACGGTACCAAGACCTCTCTGAACTTTGGCTTATGTCGCCTCACAGGTCATCAAGCGCTTCTCGCACATAGCTACCCGGCGTACCTGGGAAACATGATATTTACTATGTGGGCCTTGACGGTCTTGTGAAAACATTTAACAGCCCCGAGTGCCAGGTAAAATCGACTCGGAAGTGACTCACTCCGAGTCGGTAGGCTACGCCCCAATAAGGCACAATCTGAATCCGTCTTTGGCTATGGCGCACATAACTTCAACTAAGGATCGTACACACGAGTACCCTAGCTGGCAGGCGGCGCACCGATAGCTTTCATGTCTTTTATCCTTCCTGAAATTTTATTCTACATCTTAGAGTATGGGTATTACATCCCACCTAGCCCATCACGTAGAATCCCATCGGGCACCCCTAACTACAAGCACCTTAAAGCTTGTGCACTGGTGTGCAGAGCGTGGTCAGGACCTGCCCAATCATTGCTCTTCCGCTCTGTGTTTCGGCTTCATTTCCGCAATGTCTACGCGTTCCATGCAGCACTACTCTCGTCAGCGGCCCGGGGGAGAGCCTTAGGTGGTTGCGTGCAAACCCTGGACATGACCATTTCGCCCGTGAGTCAATCGTCGCTGGCCATACACAACAAACTCAATATACCCGTCTGTAATACCCAGGGCTGCAGTCCACTGGTAGCTGTAGAACTTCTACAAGCTTGCCCTCACATACATAAACTTGCGTTGGACTTCCACAAAGCAGATCTCGATCAGGAAGTACTGGAGAAGCTGAAGGTTACAGGTCAGAGGCTGGAAAGACTCTCTCTGGCGTGCTACGGGTCGCAACCACTCATCCCCTTCGATCTCCTTAGGATATGGCCCAATATTCGATTTCTCAAGATAAGAAGCTATCTTTCTTTGCCATGGCACCATGCTGGCACATCACCAACGCTGCAGAGTGTGAGTGATACTAGAGAATTGACAGACAAAAGTGTCGCACAAATCTCTCTGTACCACCTCACGCTAACCGTGCCCATCGAGCCAGATGCGCTAGCCTGGTTGCTTGCATCATCCGTCGACTCTCTCTGCATCCTAGATTTGCAGGTACCGCTACACCGCCAGGAGCGAAACATTCTTGCTCGTCACGCCCACTCACTTCGCTCGCTCCATCTATCTGAATATGGAAAAAATATAATTGCCCTGCTCCGCTTGTGCACTTCACTCGAAGAGCTGGTGTTTCGCGGGTTTCGTCTGCCTTCACGTTATCCACTCGCATCCAATCTCCCGCCAACCATTCAACGTCTTACTTTCACAATTTGGACTTGCACGTGCCGCGTTACACTCCAGCCCATTATTGACGCAGTGGATACACTCCCCAATCTTAAAGTCCTGACATGCAATCAGAATACGCGGCATCACGAGGAATATGCGACATTGGAGTGGAGGTGCAAGAGAAAGGGAGCCGAGTTTATTCTTTCGGATCTCTGGGACTGAGTGTACAGCAATTCTCGCGCTGTGTGCTGATGAGTAAAAACAGTATGAGAACGACCCGGTCATGGTGGACCGATTTTCTCGGACTCCTTCTGTACTGGACGTTGCAGCGATATTTAAGGCCAGGAAAAAGTCTTCGCTCATGGATTTTTGCGGTTGCTTGCGACCTATGATTTAGTAGTAAAATAGTGCAAGGTCATTGAAAGGAACGCAGAATGAACACGATGTAATTAGTTCGTACCAGCGTACTTGTCATTTTCTTTTCATGTACTATCACTGAACATGTAATGCACAATGTACACCTTATGCACAATCATTGCTCTCGTTCGAGTGCAATTCTGTACATATTTATTTCAAAACACATGGAGAATCTGCGCTAGTATCTTATGAATGTGTCTGTCGGATCCGATTTTTGAAATAGGTATTGCAGAGTATTTCCGAGACCAAGCAATAGTTGAGACAATGAGTCATTTTCGAACAGTAATCCTGAGATCTACCTAGATCCACCACACCTAATCACACAAAGACTTCAGGCCATCAGGAATAAACATTTCCCCATGTACTCCAGGTATCTTAGAGCTGACATGCTGACGCTGGGATGTAGTATTTGCGACTCGAGAAAAAAAGCGTGATGGAGAACTGTAAGCTTAATTGAGTCTCGGCCATGGCAAGCCTGAGCACTCGGCAGAGTCATCACCCACCACTCCGTCCCATCCTATACTAGTAACAGCAGATGCCTAAAGCACGTCAAAAAAAACACCTCACGCAAGGAGACCAAAACCCGTATTCACGATGGTATCAAGGCGTGGAGGGGAGGTGGAACTCGAAGCCTCCTACAGGCAGCCCACCTTCATTAGTTTTGACACTCCCGGAATTTCCCAGGCTTCCGCTGCAACGGCCTTAGAACAAAACAATAAGGTCCTTTGATTGGATAGATATATTTTAACCTAAAGAATATGCTACGGAAGATCCGCTGTAGATAACTGTTATGGAGTTATTCAAAGAAGGGTCGAAAATGTGCACATCCCACACACCGTGGTAGTTAACCGTTAAAACCAACGATAGTAATCATGATCAGTGGTTTTACTGTTAACGGTTCAATCACACCCATTTCGGCTGTCGGCATGCACCGGCACGTTGATTCGGAGTTTTCGGATGTTGTCGCTATTAGCAGTCCTGCTTTCACCCATAGGGCCTAGTACTAATGTGTTCTCTGAACTCCATGGGGGACAACTAGAATACCAGTGGGGCTGGATCGTGGTTGCCAATATGTCATAAACATATGCAGCCCTCAGAAGTACCGCTACGATATCAAACTTGTGTGTATGTTTCATACAACCTGACATGCCACGGTACCAAGGCCTCTTTGAACTTTGGCTTATGTCGCGCCACAGGTCATCAAGCGCTTCTCGCACACAGCTACCCGGCGTACTTGGGAAACATGATATAACTATGTGGGCCTTGACAACTTTGTGAAAATATCTAACGGCCCCGAGTGCTAGGTAAAATCGAGAAGTGACTCACTCCGAGTCGGTAGCGCCCCAATAAGGCACAATCTGAACCAGTCTTTGGCTATGGCGCATATAACTTCAACTCAGCATCGTACACACGGGTACCCTAGCTAGCAGGCGGTGCCACCGATAGCTTTCATGTCTTCCATCCTTCCTGAGATTTTATTCCACATCTTAGAGTGTGGGTATTACATTCCACCTAGCCCACGACGTAAAATCCCACCGGGCACTCCTAACTACAAGTACCTTAAAGCCTGTGCACTGGTGTGCAGAGCGTGGTCAGGACCTGCCCAATCCTTGCTCTTCCGCTCTGTGCTTTGGCTTCATAGCCGCAATATCCACGCGTTCCATACAGCACTACTCTCATCAGCGGCCCGGGGGAGAGCCTTAGGTGGTTGCGTGCAAACCCTGGACATGACCATTTCGCCCGTGAGTCAATCGTCGCTGGCCATACACCACAAACTCAATATACCCGTCTGTAATACCCAGGGCTGCAGTCCACTGGTAGCTGTAGTACTTCTACAAGCCTGCCCTCATATACATGAACTTGTGTTGAGCTTATACGGAGTGAATCTCGATCAGGAAGCACTGGAGAAGCTGAAGGTTGCAGGACAGAGGCTGGAAAGCCTATCTCTGGCATGCCACGGGTCACAACCACTCACCCCCTTCAATCTGCTTAGGATATGGCCCAATATTCGGTTTCTCAAGATAAGAAGCTATCTTTCTTTGCCATGGTACCGTACTGGCACATCACCAACGCCGCAGAGTGTGAGTGATACTAGAGAATTGGCAGACAAAAGTGTTGCACAAATATCTCTGTACCACCTCGCGCTAACCACAACCATCGAGCCAGATGCACTAGCCTGGTTGCTTGCATCATCCGTCGACTCTCTCTGCATCCTAGATTTGCAGGTACCGCTACACCTCCGGGAGCGAAATATGTTTGCTCGTCACGTCCACTCACTTCGCTCGCTCCATCTATCCGAATATGGCGAAAATATAATTTCTCTGCTCCGCTTGTGCACTTCACTCGAAGAGCTGGTGTTTCGCGGGTTTCGTCTGCCTCCACGTTGTCCACTCGCATCCAATCTCCCGCCCACCATTCAACGTCTTACTTTCACAATTTGGACTTACAAGTGCCGCGTTACACTCCAGCCCATTATTGACGCGGTGGATACACTCCCCAATCTTAAAGTCCTGAGATGCAATCAGAATATGCGGGATCAGCATCACGAGGAATATGCGACATTGGAGTGGAGGTGCAAGAGAAAGGGAGCCGAGTTCATTCTTTCGGATCGCTGGGACTGAGTGGTGCGGGATTTTACAGCAATTCTCGCGTTGTGTGCTGATGAGTAAAAACAGTATGAGAACGACCCGGTCATGGTGGACCGATTTCCTCGAACTCCTTCTGTACTGGACGTCGCGGCGATATCTTATGCATCAGGAAGGACAGGAGAAAGTCTTCGCTTATGGATTTTTGCGGTTGCTTGTGACCTATCATTTAGTCGTAAAGTAGTGCAAGGTCATTGAAAGGAACGCAGAATGAACACGATGTAATTAGTTCGTACCAGTGTACTTGTCATTTTCTTTTCATGTACTATCACTGAACATGTAATGCACAATGTACACCTTATGCACAATGCTCTCGTCTGAGTGCAATTCTATACATATTTATTTCAAAACACATGGAGAATCTGTGGTAGTATCTTATGAATGTGTCTGTCGGATCCGATTTTTAAAATATGTATTGCGAAGTATTTCCGAGACCAAGCAAAAGTTGAGAGTCCTCTTCGAAAATGAGTCATTTTCGAACAGTAATCCTGACTCCTGAGATCCACCCAGATCCACCACACCTAATCACACAAAAACTTCAGGCCATCAGGAGTAAACATTTCCCCATGTACTCCAGGTATTTTAGAGCTGACATGCTGGTGCTGGGATATGGTATTTACGATTCAAGGAAAAAGCGTGACGGATTGCCTGAATCAGGCGATCACACTGTTACTAAGCTTAATTGAGTCTCCGCCATGGCAAGCACTTGGCAGAGGCAGGACGCACCCACCACTCGTCCCATCCTAACTAACAACGTTGCTATACTACTGTCAACTTGAATCTTAGTATCAATGATTACCCTAACTTGAATGTCTCCTTGTGTCTTTGAAGTCGGCTTCCGCTGCAACGACCTTAGAACAAAACAATAAGGTCCTTCGATTGGATGGATATATTGTAACCTAAAGAATATGCTACAGAAGATCCGCTGTGGATAAGTGTTGTTGTTGTGGAGTTATTCAAAGAAAGGTCGAAAATGTGCATATCCCAGTTAACGTCTATCAGTACTAATCATGATCAGTGATTTTTACTGTTGGTCAACCTGGTCCAACACCCGCTTCGGTTGTCGGCATGCACCGGCACGTTGATTCGGAGTTTCGGATGCTGTCGCTATTAGTGGTCTTGCTTTCACCCATGCTAGTACTCCGAACCTCCATGGGGGACAGCTAGCATACCAGTGGGGCTGGATCGTGGTTGCCAATATGTCATGAGCATATGCGGCCCTCAGAAGCACTGCTACAATATCAAACATCTATGTATGTTTCATACAACCCGGCATGCCATGGTACCAAGACCTCTCTGAACTTTGGCTTGTGTTGCGCCACAGGTCATCAAGCGATTCTCGCACACAGCTACCCGGCGTACCTGGGAAACATGATATAACTATGTGGGCCTTGACAGCCTTGTGAAAACATCTAACGGCCCCGAGTGCTAGGTAAAATCGAGAGGTGACTCACTCCGAGTTGGCAGCGCCCCAATAAGGCACAATCTGAACCAGTCTTTGGCTATGGCGCATATAACAAGCATCGTACACACGAGTACCCTAGCTGGCAGGCGGTGCCACCGATAGTTTTCATGTCTTCCATCCTTCCTGAGATTTTATTCCACATCTTAGAGTATGGGTATTACATTCCACCTGGCCCACGACGTAACATCCCACCGGGCACCCCTAACTACAAGCACCTTAAAGCCTGCGCACTGGTGTGCAGAGCGTGGTCAGGACCTGCCCAATCCTTGCTCTTCCGCTCTGTGCTTTGGCTTCGTGACCGCAATATCTACGTGTTCCATGCAGCACTACTCTCATCAGCGGCCCGGGGGAGAGCCTTAGGTGGTTGCGTGCAAACCCTGGACATGACCATTTCGCCCGTGAGTCAATCGTCGCTCGCCATACACCGCAAACTCAATATACCCGCCTGTAATACCCAGGGCTGCAGTCCACTGGTAGCTGTAGCACTTCTCCAAGCCTGCCCTCACATACATGAACTTGTGTTGGACTTCCACAGAGCAGATCTCGATCAGGAAACACTGGAGAAGCTGAAGGTTGCAGGACGGAGACTGGAAAGACTATCTCTGGCGTGCTACGGGTGGCAACCACTCATCATCCCCTTCGATCTGCTTAGGATATGGCCCAATATTCGGTTTCTCAAGATAAGAAGCGGTCTTTCTTCGCCATGGCGCCATACTGGCACATCACTAATGCCACAGAGTGCGAGTGATACTAAAGAATTGGCAGACAAAAGTGTTACACAAATCTCTCTGTACCACCTCACGCTAACCGTGCCCATCGAGCCAGATGCGCTAGCCTGGTTGCTTGCATCATCCGTCGACTCACTCTGCATCCTAGATTTGCCGGTACCGCTATACCTTGAGGAGCGAAACTTTCTTGCTCGTCACGTTCCACAGCTCCACTCACTTTGCTCGCTCCGTCTGTCGCGGTATGACAACGATACAATTACTCTGCTCCGCTTGTGCACTTCGCTCGAAGAATTGGTGTTTCGCAGGTTTCATCTGCCTCCACTTTATCCACTCGCATCCAATCTCCCGCCCACCATTCAACGTCTTGCTTTCACAATTGGGATTTACAAATGCCGCGTTACACTCCAGCCTATTATTGACGCAGTGGATACACTTCCCAATCTTAAAGTCCTGACATTCAATCAGAATGTGTGGCGTCAGCATCACGAGGAATATGCGATATTGGAGTGGAGGTGCAAGAGAAAAGGAGCCAAGGTGGTTGTTTCGGATTGCTGGGACTGAGTAGTGCGGTACTTTACAGCAATTCTCGCGTTGTGTGCTGATGAGTAAAAACATTATGAGAACGATCCGGTCATGGTGGACCGATTTTCTCGGACTCCTTCTGTACTGGACGTTGCGGCGATATCTTGTGCATCAGGAAGGACAGGAGAAAGTCTTCGCTTATGGATTTTTGCGGTTGCTTGTGACCTATCATTTAGTAGTAAAATAGTGCAAGGTCATTGAAAGGAACGCAGAATGAACACGATGCAATCTATTGTCATCGAATATAATTTTAAAGGGTGTAGCCTGGTAGGGGCGTAAGATCAAGAGTTCCCTGACAGGGGTCCCGTAGCAACCCACACCAAACAGTGGATACTTAGATAGTCAGCACAGAACACGGGCAGCGTCTTATTCTTCAGAGTGCAAGGCTGGCGGGTTCAGTGATATCTGAGATCACACAGGGAACATTCCATGGTATGCCAGTGATGCGCGCACAACGAAGTATCATTCCAAGAGGTCTATTGAGGCTAGAAGGCCACAGGCCGTCGATAACAATCGGCCCGAGTAATGGACGAGGCACTAAATCCTAGATACAGTGGGGGCAGGTCCCTTGAGTCAGCTATTCAAGTTGGCAACGGTGAAAAACCAACTTGCAAGTGGTGCATACTGCACACTAGTACTGGCAACGACTCAAGCACGGAATGTCCCAAGATTCTGAGTCCAGCATTGGGAATTCGCTATCACTGGCAGGACACCGCCAAGGTCAGCAATTATTATGAAATAGAAAGGACTTCTTTTCGTACGTCGTCGTCGGTACTAGATTGAGAATTTTAGTCTACAGACCATCGATCATTGATGGATTCAGTTTGTAAATAATACAGCTCCAAGGAGTTAAAGTCAACCGTTTCACACCTACTTCAACGACAAGGACCGCCTCGCTTCTTGAACTTTAAGTATGCTCCTTCTGAGGCTGCAACTCCTATTCTGCATCATGATTTTATCTTCGAGGTCTCCAGGCCGGGCTCCAACAGGGGCGTCGTTTTGCATAAAGTGTCGTTCGGCTCGCTCCTTGGCGACTTTGCTGCTATCCAATTACTGGAATTTCACCACAACGAGGACCGGCACCCAGACGTTCTCGCAATATGCCACATGAAAAGCGAGCCTAATATAAGCATGTGAAGGAATTTGCCTCGGTGCTCGAGTGAACTCGGTTCGACGACAATGTGAACCAGATCTTATTTGGTGCGGCGGGGGGGCAATATCATGCCATGCGTGATCTTCATGCGCAGGAAACAGGGGTGTGTAGAGAGGATCTGCCAATATCCAATCGGCCGCTGATTCTCTTTCGCACCTCTGCGAGAAACAGTTGGAGCCAGCTTTCGACAGGCGTCCACTCTGAGTAGTTGTTCAGGATAAGGTTGCGGAGAGTTGTGCAAGAATCCCTGATGCGCTGAGCGAGGTCGTGTGAGAGGTGCGAGTCTTCAGGAAGGGTCGTGACGCACGCATGATCTTCTACATGCATGTCATTATTGTGAAGTCGCTGCCCATTTTTCTCCCACCAGCTCTCCATCGTTGGCTCATAATCTTCCAATCCTGTTACGACGACCACAATTGGGATGTTCTTTTGATGGGTCGCAGAGTGAACGAGGTTATAATTCTTAACGAGGGCGCGAGAGCCTCTCGCGCCACGCACGCAGTACACCAACAGGCCGATCCCATCTGATCCGGGACTCATGAGCTTCCGCATCAAGTTCTTCAAACTTTTTTCTGCCTCAGCTCCTGGCACTGTCCCCTCATTCCCCTCATTGAGGCCCACTGTGTCAAATAAAACGAACTTCTTCCCAGAAAGATCCACTTCATGCCTCTCACAGCGGAAAGTGCATCCAGTAGCGCCGGAAGATGTCTGTGCTCTCTGACTTTGTGTTATTGCATTGACGACTGAACTTTTCCCGGAGCCGCTTTCACCGAAAATGACGACATTCCTATCTCGGGGTCTCATCTACGATATTATATCAATAACCTTTTCTCCTGGCGGAGCATGGTCGAGAAGTGGTGCACGTACTTGGTAGTCACTCAATAGCGACTCTAGGCGCAGCTGTTGTTGTTGCACTTCAGATACAGGTGTAACACCTACTGGACTCCATCTCGGGTCAAGGTACCCACTGCGACGCCGATTCAGAGAAGTAGGAGAACCTGCATTTACAGAACGCAGTTCCTGAGCAGCTTGTTTTTCTAAGTCCTTGGCTTCTTCCAAATCGGCTGGGTTACTGTACAGGTCATAGCGGGCTTTAAGTGCCCTGGCATAATTGATGAGAGATCTCTGACGACCAGGATGGCCTGGAGGGCGGAGGGAGAGCGCTTCGCAGATCAGCGTTATGCATTCTTCGATGTCGTCAGGATTACGGAGGTGTTGAAAGCGTAGTTTGAGAGTGTATGATAATATAGCGAGGAAGGAGCTACGTTTACTGTCAGAGGAACATGCATGCAATGCTTCCCGTGATAGATCAACGGCCTCGTTGATATCTTCTGTATTGCCGCTTTGTTGAAATCGTGTATAGAGGTCCCCAGCAAGCGTATTCAGCGAGCGTGCATGATATGGATGTCCTTTCGGACAGAGATCAAGGACCTTTCGTCGAAGGGATACGCTGTCGTCGGAGGGATCTCTAGGACGTGCGTTGCATTCCTCGATGAAATAAAGTCGAAGGTAACCGTCCTCGGCGGTAGACTCTCGAAGAACGTCGAGGATCTCCCCTAGGGTCTTTAAGCTTCGACGCGATATAGTCAAATATTGGATTCAAATGCTGATCGTTAACACTCACATGTTGTCCACTATCACAGCGGGTTCCTTGCTCTCTATGTGCAATTTGACTCTGCCCCTGTAGGGCAGCAGCGTCAGGTTATAGGTGAAACGTCTACTCAACGGAGTCTGACTCTACCACTGGCACTTACTCATTCAAGTTGATTACTGGAGGGTTGGTATCATCGGCAGGTGTGGAACTAGACGGCGGAGGCACCCCTTGCGGCATATCCTGAGTCGCGATAGACATGGAGGCGATCAAGTGGAATGAGGGGAATAGACTGCGCAGACACACTAGTATCTTACACAGCTTGCCTCGAGGATGCTATATCTAGGATGACTTGTCAACATGCTTTTGCAACGTTGTCAAAGTCGTTGATCCATATGCAACGAGCGCAATATGCCACACATAAGCATAAGCTATGTATCGAGATTCAGAACTCCGTTACACTGTAACTTGTTCGCATCAGTACAAGCAAACCATTATTACCATAAGTAACGCCTTCGGCAGAAACAACACGAAGTAATGCTGTTGGATCATCGTATTAAGACACGACTATTGTAAACATTGCGTGACACCTCTATCCCGGGATCGATGATCATCAACGTCGGTCGTCTTCCTCACAGGCTTGCTGTGGGAACCTGACCAAACATCTCCTTCAAAAATGCGCCTGAGTTCGGCGGTCGGCCCAAGAAGTCCTGTCCAACCGCATAAGCCACAGGTACTCTTCAGGTCGAAATGAGAAAACACCACACACCTCAAGCGACTCTGTCTCTTCCCGACTACCGCCCACCAGGAGAATCTTGTCCCTGTAAAGCTTCCCCAAGGCAGGGTCCAGCGGATCCTTCTTGAAAACAGTCGCGTACATATCCGCCGCAAATACCAGTGAGTACGTGTAACTATGCGTTTTACGTGTTAGTTCCAACTGGTAGCATCAGGAGCGCGATGGCACTGTGACCCACCCATAATATCCTGCGTCATATCCGCCGACAATATGTCCAAATGTACCTTGCCCAGGCTGGGCTTTGCCCCCCTTTACGAGCGAGATTGACTGGCGTAGGTCATTCCAGAGTTTGGTATAATCAGCTGCCTCTGTACAATGGGTCATGAGCCACGTAGTCGTAACAACACGTTTGAATCTAACCTTTATCGATGTGTACCTTGAGATCAAACTTGGCAAAGAACAGCTGCCGAAGGTAGAATAGCCCAACGTTTACGTAGCGACTGCAGTGCACGTCATTCATTTCCTCGGACACATAACACATGACTTTACCTCTTTATCAATTTGTCTATTAATTCCGACGAGAGCGGCTCCTGCGTCTTGTAATGGCTAGACATCTTCTCGAGCACCTTCGGCTCCCAGCACCTATTTCATGCCGTGAGTACCCTCTTCGCATCCCTGACAAGGGTTGTACAGAAAACGTACCAATTCTCAAGCATCTGCGAGGGTGCCTCAACAAAGTCTCTCGCCACCGCTGTTCCGTGGAATCGCGCGTATTTTGTGCGGCTTAGCAAGCCATGGAAAACATGGCCCATCTCATGGAAAAATGTTGTTACGTCGTCATGACGCATCAAAGCGGGTCGCTCGGGAGTTGGCTTTGCGAGGTTAGCAACCATTGCGGTCAGTGGGTAGTGACGTTTGCCCGACGATAATTCATAGCCCGGGAGAAGGCCCCAGACAGCTGCGTGTGAGTACTTTGCCTCTGTCAATAAGACAAAGTTCAGCGAGGACAGATACGAATTAAACTTGGTGCCTCACCGCGAGGGAAAAGATCCAGATAGCAATATCCTACAAATCCAGATTCATCTTTAGCATCCTTGTCCCAAACAGCGAACTGTTGCACTTCTAGATAATGAAAAGTGAGGTTTGATGACCATCTCCAGTCGATCAATCCCGCTCACCTGGATGCCATACATCCTTGGTGTCATCCTTAACCTCAATGAACTTGACCCCAAGCAAATCCTGATATATCTTCAAAATCGTAGGAACGACGACAGATACAGGGAAATATTCCTTCACAAGAGATTCGTCGAGGTCGAGTGTCTTCTCTACATAGAGGCGGTCATAGTACCTAACAGGACGATGAGCCAGGGTCAATATCCTGGTGTACAGATATGCCTTACCTGTAGTCCCAGATGTAGAATTCGCCATCGAATGGAAGGCTGCGTGCTTCGTGTTCCTTTCTTTTGAGTTGAAGGAGGACATCACGCTCTTTCTCTCCGACAGGACGCAACTTAGACTCTAGGTCGTCCAAGAACTAGGCATGTGTATGTTAGCATGATAGATATCATAATGAACAATGTGGCACGCTCACGTCCATCGCATTCCTACTGGACTTAACCATCTTCTCTTCCGTAATGTAGTCTGCCCAAGTGTCATAACCAAGCATGGTTGCGATGCGTCGGCGGAGGTCGAGAGCTTTGTCAAGTAAAGGCACATTTTCCTTCAGCCGCTCTTCAAATGCCTCGTTAGCCCTACGTCGCGTAGTCGGGTTATTTGCGAATTTGAACTGAAATAGTACTCAGTTGAATCGATGGATACATATGTATCATGTCACCTACTACCGGCATAATATCGGGCGTCTTGAATGTAACATCATATATGTCTTTCGAGTCTCCAGTGTGCTTAGTGTATCCCGAGACAACGTCAGCGGGGACGCCATCAAGTTCTTCGAGAGTGAAGGAAATACAACCCTATATTTGGACAGTAAAATTAGAGATCATGCATGAAGGCAGAGAAACGGTCTCACATTCTCTTCGTTGAAGTTTTTCTACAAATGCAATTAGCACCACGGCTGAACACTGAAGACATCATCCATACGGTAAATTCCAAGCAAGCCTGCGAGAGTTCTTTCTTCAACTTCATCAGCTCCTCGCGCTCCTTTTCAGGGAGCGCAAGACCAGCTCTCTTGCCGTCCAACACCATTTTTTCCACAAGCCTCTGTTGCTCCTTGTTCA
>Ga0153978_1000241_pt1 | contig 13726 bp, 21 predicted proteins | sample TSGA062MetaG_FD_104749 | JGI IMG/M metagenome (GOLD analysis project Ga0153978, IMG submission 104749) | Attine ant fungus gardens microbial communities from Georgia, USA - TSGA062 MetaG | ecosystem: Host-associated > Fungi > Mycelium > Unclassified | place: USA: Georgia, Yuchi Wildlife...
CATCAACCATGTTTTCGAATATGATTCTCGCTTTCTATATCGCGCTCTTTTCGCTAAGCTTTGCGGGTGCACTTCCATACGATGAAGGCTCCGTCGCTCGTCGCCAAGTGGCATCTCCTACACTTGCTTCCCCCTTGACTGCTCCGACCACAATAGTTAAAACAAGCACCGTCCAGACGTGAGCCTCCCATGTTTCACAGCCGTTGTGATGCTCATCTTCCCAGTGCAAATGGTCCAATGAACCAGACTTGCGTCTACACATTCACTCCGGATGGCAGTCAAATACAGGAAGTCACGAATTGCACTATCGTGGCGAGCGGGAGCCAGGTATCTAGCACGCTCATCACCCCAACATCTACCATGAACAGCTCTGCAGCCGTGAGTCGACCTTTTCCCTGCCTGAGGCCTGCAGCACACATGACCAGATAACTGAATTGATGTATTCTGATCTCAGGACTCCGCCGATACTTCTGTTCCTGCGACCGCCTCCGCGCAAGCAGCATTCACCATTCCTGGGAGGTCGATGCAAGTGTTGCCGGTGGGAATCAGCGTGTTTGGGACGATCACGGCCATCACCGTCGTCGTCGTAGTCTTGGTTACTCTCGAGCGCGTTCGTTACCGCAAGGTGGGTCCCCCGCACGCTATGCGCAGCCATCTACTGATGGACAGTCCTACAGGTATTCAGGGAACGGAGACTGGCCGAACAGGGTGCTATGATGGGTATGGGAGGCAGCTTTCGCGACAAGGTATAGATAGCGCGGATTCCGTCGCATTCCCTGGTGGATAGGCTGGTTCGTATGTATAATTACTCTCCTTGCCTCGTACAAGTTCTCTGTCTAAGGCACGGGGGAGATGTAAAACAACGATGACTCGGACAAGAATGAAACGTCTTTCTTCTCCATGGTCCAACAAGTGCATCAATGACTCTGTTCGGTGAGATCAGAGAGAAGAGCCGGACCCCCAGGACGTCTTTTAGATGTCGTGTAATACAATCTTCTTGAATACGAGTAAGTGGACTGCGAGTAAGAATGAATCGAATGATAGAAGGAAGACACCGTCCTTTGATGTGATAAGGTTGGATCTGGCAACACAACTGTAGCGATATCATGGAAGGGTGCTGCACCCAAACAATACCCTTGATTCCTCGATGACCCAGGGTTCTGCCAGCCCTTCTAACCGTAATCGGTGCAAACAGTGGTATTTGCGGCGGTAATTAAGCGCACTTGCATTAAATGTAGATAATGTGATAAGTAGCAGTGCTCCGTACTCCAGGAGCTTGTTTGGAGCATTCGGGTACAGACCAACTCATGCTAACTTCCACCAGTCGACTGGACATACCTCTCGTCGACAATATGCAGCGATTTAACGAACCGTTTCCAAGTTTTCTCCGTAGGAGGATCCGTGCTGTCCATAGCCTGGACAACACACGGGTCCTGATACCTTCGCCCAGTCTTGCCATAATAATTGACAAGTTTAACAACCGTCCGACTCTCTTCTCCCCATTCGGGTGGGAGGTTCAGGACCTGCCAAATATGTCGCTAGGTAGAAGATGTCAATACCACGCTCGATAACGGACTGCAGGCTCACTCTCTCAACCCAGCAATTGGGCGCGCCATCCCAGTGTGGTGGCGTTCGTCTATTTTCATGTTCCTTGACTTTGCTCTCCACAAAATTATAGCACCACAGCATGTCGGATATGCGCCTTGGGCCTCCGTGAGAGATAATCGACATGCATCGAGGCCATCCCTTGTCGCTCTCGATGTCCGATTGAATGAACTTGGCGATTGCATCGTCCCTCTCAGCAACCGTGTCCGCAAGACGCCCGAGAACGGGTGGGGATAATTCTCGTTCTTCATCTTCGTCGGAAGAAGAACTCTCCAGGTCTGCATGATTTGACTGTCTCATTCGATGAGGTGTATGACAAGAAGGTGAAGGAGTACTCTGGGATGAGCTTCGCGGGTCATTATGGCGGGCGGATGTGTGGATTTTGGAGTGGCGTCTTCTCTTTTTCGGACGATGATCACTCCGTGATTGTGACGATGGATCGAGAATAAAACCGGGTGTAGTATTTGAGATCATTATTTCTCTAGGGCTTTGCTGCTGAAAGGACGGTTGGGGAGCATCGGAATCAGATCCAGACGCTGACGCGCGAGGGACTCTAGGAGGGAGTGGAAGTTTGCCTTTGGGAGGAGGCTGAGAGATGAGATCAGTACCATTTGGCATGTCAACATGTCAAATACCACACGTACTGCCTCAACTACGACCTCAAGCGTACGCTCTTTTGTCACGCCGAGATTGCATGGTTCTGCTTCGAGGATATTGTCAGCATCCACGCGCATGAAGAATTGACGATATTTTCCACGAAGCGTGTATACCCTCGCAGGACCTGTAAAACAACTCCATAACTTCGGATCGACTACCAGTAATGTAACTTACCATCTACACGAGACGGACCTGCTTGCCATTTTTCGCAAACCTCTTTAGCATTTGCCCAGAAACCACCATCTGGGTCTTCTGCCGAACGGAGAAGCACTTGGATCTCTGCGAGCTGGTGATCAGGGACTCCACTTCGAACGTCCTCGATGAGGATTGTCAACATCCGAAGGGGTCGCAATGGCGTTGCAGAGGCTGGAGGTGCTGTAGATCGCTCATGTGAGCCTACACCGCCTTCATAATCACGGTGATAGTGTGAAGATTGCATTCCTTGTTGATGCACAGTGGGAGGAGGTTGTTGAACCAGGGAACTTTGAATGGATGTCTGAGCTGAAGAGGCAGCAGTCGACTTCCTGCCCCGCTTATTCTTGGCCGTTATGGCAGGGGCGCCAACTTGCCCCGGCGCACGGCCGCGACTTGACCCCGCGGTGATATTATCATATGCACCCCGTGTTACGCTATACGAGCTACTCGGGGTGGACCCTATTGTAGATGATACAGTTGGGGAATGGTACTGCGCAGGAGGTGACGCAGCATCTGAAGGGTTAGACATTGTAGCACTAGGCGATGCAGCACTGGTAAAACGATACATCGATGAGTAGGGGCCTACGCCGGCATATATCGGAGGTTGGGCTGAGGGCGGTGCAGGATGCATTGTGGGTGCTTGTGTGGGCTCTGTGACGAGTCTGAACCTGCCTGTTTGAGCAGAGTAGGCCGGTTTAGCTCTCTTTCGCTTTTTCTTGGGTGGCGCCTGCCCAGGAAGAAATCGGATTGCATTGGTGTTCGAAGGAAGGACAGCTTCATAAGTACTGACAGCTGCCGTAGACGGCTGCCACGTGAAACCAAGAGCTTGGCGTATCAGCGGGACTGGTGTGTCATCCCGAGAAGTCGCATCCGTGTTATCTTGGGCTGGTGGGGGAACAACGCTTTCTCCGTCATCGGAGTTGGGAGTAAAAGACCTCTTCTGTCTCTGCGGGATTGAACAGGAGAAGTGAGACAATTGCGCGGCCATGAGAGTAAGATGGAGGAAGAAAGTACGGGATCAGGAGTGTGCTGGCATGAGAGTGGGCAAAACGAGGCCCAGTATCACGAGGGAAGGGAAGATGACCACTTACAGCCGCGGGGGAAGACTCTCTGCTGCTCCTAGCCTCATTTGGTTGGTGGATGTCCAAAGAGATTCACCTTAGCACTCACGATGATGATGCGGTACGTCTGCCGTATCCAATCCGTGCATCATTGTCGCTAACCATTCGCGGTAGGGAAGAGGAAAAGACAAGGGTAGGGCCCGGGAAGGCAGGTGACACGGGTGATTCGTTGTCAGCCAGATATGAGACAGTTGTGGGTCCCAGGAGCTGAAGATGGCCCTCGTCAGGGGTGAGCAGATCTACGGGAAAAAAGATAACTTACGCCCACCTAACGCAAGTCTTCCCGGAAGGAAGACAGTTGACCTAACTTACAGACAACCGGTCACGTGCTCGGGTTCATTTACAGAACCCCTAAACGCTACTTAGCGACAATCCCAGACACATTTATTGTAACCGACCAAGATATCAAAACATCAACGGAAAGTCAGTTTAAGATTATCAAGGTCCATATATCCTTTTTGCGTTTAAACTAAAGATCGCGTCAATCGCCTCCTGCTCCACCGCAAGTTCCGCAAATGACTCCCGCACGAGCGCATACCAGTCCGCAGAGTTAGGGAGCGACGATGTAGCAAATGAAGGCGAAGTGCCAAATATGATGCGTTCGTACCCGAATGCTTCTATCACAGGACCAACTGCCTAGCAGTTAGCAATGTGTGAGTATTTTTGTACGAGAGCTTACTAAACATCTTGATCTTTCGCTTCCACTCCCGATGTTGATCCATTTCTGACGTTGGATCTCCTCCACCAGGTACCACTTGATTCCACATAGGGGGTGTGAATTTTACGTAGAGATTCGGAAATAATGACAAGGCTGCAGAGTGTCCTTGATAGTTGCGGTAAGAGGGATGAGCAAGAAGCTTGACAATAGGCAGGCTCAGATCATGAGGAGGTGGCAGTATGTTTGCTGAAAGTGGTTAGTTAAAGATGACTACTCCAGGAAAAAACACTCACAAAGGACTATAGGAACATTTTTCTCTCCGAGATCAGCTGCGGCCTTGGTGAGAAGGTCTTCAAACGCTTCGTATTTTGAGACGTCAGACATGATGTCACTTTGAACGTCGATATCGATAAGACGGCTACTCGAGAATGCCCATCTCAAATGTTCGATGGCCAAAGATCTCGCTTCTGGTACCTCATGCGCAACGGTGTATGAGGTGTAACGGGACTGGGGTATTTCCGACTGGACTGAATGGTCCGATGGGACAGGACCGCTAAGCTCGAAGGGAGTTGCAACGGAAAGTATTCGAACTTTTTGTGACTGCAACCTGAGGAATCGCGTGATCGATATGAGGAGATGGAAATCCCATGAGATTAGCAACTTACCCTTCTAGCCCCACAAGGTCCTTCAGCAGTACAACAGCACCCACTACCTTGGTGCCAGCCAAGTCAGCGCCTGCGCTTTCTAACGCCTCATACCGCAGATGAGCGTCGACAACTTCGCCTGGAAAGATCGTACTAGGGGTTGGAGGCAAGGGGAACATGTCAGAAGTCCCTGTGCTCGGTGGGCTGAACGCCGACATAGGTAAACTCGGGAGGTTCTTCGGCTTGCGACGCCCACTTGTCACTGAACCATGTGATGGAAGGGGATTTTGGACACTCATGATGACTGGGGAATGTGATGAACAAAGACAGGGCTTGACCTTGGCAAGTAAGTAGGTATAAAAGTATACTCTCGAGACCACCGATTGCGACGATCAATCAACGACCCAAGTGCCATGATGTGCATGATCTATTTGGTTCACTAAAATTAATGTCAGCAGGACAATAGATCAGTTTGCTCCCACGGATCCTTTCAACCATGATCAGATACGCCGGGCCTCGCAGACCGCCAGACTCCATACACCCGCAGGTATCACTATCGGTAATCATGATAATAATTAACAAGAATCTCGCGATATACAGAACCAGAGTGCACACACGTAACACAGCTGGTACAAGCAGATAAGACCCTGATCTCAGTAATAGGATTGATGGCATTTATCACTGACCCAAAACTTGTATGGATCTAGTATACCTCGACCGCCATTGAACTGCTAAATCTAAAGTCGATGACATCGCAACTCCTCTCGTGACATACACTTTTACTTGTTCCTCGTTTGAATTAAAAGTGAGGTGGTCCATGTAGCATCCGTAGTTATATAAGGCCCTGATAGTACGCATAGGGTGTTTGCATGAATAATCATGGCATTTCACCAGGTATATCCACAGCATCACGGTACAGGGGACGTTTCAGCCATACAGGTCCCAGTTGGGGTGGCGATGAAGATGAAGATCGATGCATGCGTTCAATCCATTTCTGCACCCATTTTTGCGCCTTGCAGGAACTCATCAATGATGAAATACTGAGATGATAGGTCAGTACTCACTGTGTAGTCATCCTCATCGGTTTCTGTAGCGATTAACTCGTTAAATGCGAGAAGCGCACTCTCATATTCCTCTTGTCGACCTTTTTTTCGCCCATTTTCGAATCCGTCTTTCCAACCAGCTTTGCGACCTCGCTTGAATCCCAATTCCTGTCCTTCGTTGAGACCCTCTTGTCTACCTTCCTCAAATCCATCATCTCTGCCATCGTCAAAACCCTTCGTATGCCCAGCAGCAAACCACTTCGTCGACCCGTATATCTGATTTTCTTCTATTTCCTCATCCCTCGCCTGCTGTTTGCTCAGCTCGATTTGGAACTTCCTTGCGGTATCCCGTGCTCGTGTTGCACTTTCCTCAGCTTCATTTTTTTTCCTCTCTAATATGCGGATATCGGCCTGAAGTTGCCTAACCTCTCTTTCCAGGTTCTCGATGCGCATTTGATGCCGCCTTACTTCTTCGTTGGCACGGGTAGCATCGAGTTCCGCGTAGCGTTTGCCCATCTCAGCGGCATTGACACGTGTGGTCAGCTCTTGTACTCGACGTTCAGCGAATTCTGCTTTAGATTCGAGCTGATCTGCCCTGCGCATTTCCTGATTGAGCCTATCACCTGTCGATCGAAGGACTGATCTAAGGTTATGTGATTGCTTTTCTTGTTCGGCTAAAACTAGGCCCATGACACTCGACCCCGAGTGACGGGGCTCGCGGTGGTGGTGTGAACTAGATGACTGTCTGCGGCTCTTCTTGCCCTCCGCGTGGTCTAGTGCATTGATAAAGGCAGGGTCTCTCAGTAGTTCTGAGAGTGGCGTGGGGGGAGTCATTGCTGCATGTATTTGTGCCATTACGTTAACTCTGTCCGCACCATTTCTGGTTGGTAGAGGAGGGGGAGGAGAGGGCAAGGGGGAGTCGACAACACTATCATGGTCGGAGGTAAGATGCTCATGAAAACGCGACGGTGACATATGCTTGTTGGAATGAGGGAGTCACTTGGATAGCTTTATGTATATAAGCATGCAGTGCTCCTGTGGTGCACTCTGGCATATACTGCGCAGTACTAGTTTGCTGTGCACGCACTCTCGGGTAAACTTCTGGTATGTTCGCGGAGTCCCGTATTTGATATCGTAGGAATACAACCTGACGTTCTCAGCGTGATAGTAGACGTACCTATCGGTAAAGCCCGTTTGTCATAAAGGTGCTTGACCGTTAAACGTAAGGATGAGAAGGTCCGACCATCACAGCTGTGCTTCTGAAGGGTGGAGTCCGGACCTGAAGACAGCTAAAAAGGAAACATGTTCCCATGGATCTCACATCAATCTGCTTCCTCGCAAATAGTATGCAGTCGTGCTTCAAAAAATCACTCAGGCTCTTCATCATCTCATACACCTCTTGCTTAGCTTTTTCTTGGATAAACTCACAATGTCGCTCAAAGCCGTACGTCCATATTTCCCTCCATCTTTCACTCTCCCCTTGACTTGCTGTGCGTAGATCGTAAAATGTGTGTGAGCAACGTGTATCGCCCTCCGCATACTGTTAACTATAGTGTATGGAACATAGCCGTCATCTCTGGTGATACCCTCGTCTTGCGTGGACGTCCGGGCCCCCAAGGACAGAGTCCTAAGGAGAGGTGTGCCACTCCAACGCACTGCAGTGCTGTCACACGCTTACACGTTGTATTTCTTAGAATATTACATCTTGCTGATGTCGTGGCTCCAAGAATGGGAAACCAGACTCGAGAAGACGAGGTAATACCATATAATCACACTTCTCTGCTTTAGCACCGGTTGAAGTCCCTTTCTAGCCCTGGGCCTTTGAGTCTCGTGACTTCCTGCGTGCACTTGCAGTAGGCAAAGAGATTTCATTTACCTCGACGCACAGCATTCCTTCCAGCGATGATGTCACGCGGGACTTTGGCACTGCTGAGATCGGTGGCGTGGATGTCATCTCTGAGATGCTGCGAAGCGGCTGGGCCAAAATCAAAGAGTCGAAACGGGACCCCACAGAGGATGACATCCGAAAACGTGATATTGAGGCTGAAGCGAAGGCAGCGGGAAAAGGATTGTGGAATTCTCATGGCCCGCAGGTATGTGATCTTGAGCATTATGCCCGCTGTTGCTTCTGCAGTTCTCGTAGGCTCGCGCCGTGCACCAATCAATGCCAGCCGATTCGCAAGCGTTTGTTTCGGAATGGAAGGGGAAGCCTATTGATGGTATGCCTACCTCTTGGAACTGGAGTACTCGTTTTGATCTATTGTTTCAGCACTCGTGGAACAAGTCCGGGATGGGTCTACTCTCCGAGCTCGGCTTTTTATGCCGGATGGTGAGCATCAAATGGTTAACATCGCACTTGCTGGCGTGCGTTGTGCAAGGGTATCCTCTAAGCCAGGCGAACCCTCAGAACCTTGGGCAGAAGAGGTAAGTCATTTGTCATATCAGTATATTCTTTGTGGTTAAAGCGGTTGCAGGCAAAATTCTTCACAGAGTCAAGACTACTCCAGCGACCTGTGCGGGTGATCATACTATCGCTCCCAACTTCGACGGCGACACCATTCCAAGCCGGTGCTAACAGTGCTCCTCCACCACCAGCATCAATATTTATTGGCTCTGGTACGTCATTTTCTGTGTCTGAGAGTTGCGTTGAGTAATATCCGCTAGTCCTCCATCCCGCTGGCAATGTCGCCGAACACCTCGTCGCTGCTGGGTTGGCTCGCGTTGTTGATTGGCACGCTGGTATGCTGGCTGCAGGAGGTAACATGGAACGCTTACGTGCCTCCGAGAAGGTTGCAAAAGAAAAGCGAACATGCCTATATGCCAATGTATCGACCACATCTGCATTGACGGCTGTCAAGTCCAATGGTACTGCTAATGGAAGTCCGCGTACCTTTGACGGAACTGTCATTCGGATATGGAGTGGCGACCAGATATCTGTTGCTGACAGGGAGAGTGGGAAGGAGCGCCGGTTGCAGTTCAGCTCAACTAAGGGCCCCAGGTAAGCAGTACGTGCGTCTCAGCCCTCGACTCCTTCTGATATGCTCTCAGACTCTCCGACCCTAAACAAGCTTACTATGCACAGGAAGCTCGAGAATTCCTTCGCAAAAGGCTTATTGGCAAGCATGTCAAAGTTACGGTTGATTTCATTCGTCCTCGCGATGGCGAATACGAGGAGCGTGAATGTGCAACGGTTCGATACGGAAACCAGAGCTCGTAAGCAAGCTGCATGCCATGCATTAAAGCGCATTCACTCATATTTTCTCACTAGTAACATTGCAGAGCAGTTAGTGGAAAAGGGCCTTGCATCCGTTGTCCGTCACCGCCGTGATGATGAAGACCGTTCTCCAGACTACGACAAATTGATGGCTGCAGAGCAGGCGTAGGTCTAGGAATTGCTTAAGTTTTCAATATTGCTGACTCTTGAGCTTAGCGCCGTCACAGAGACTCGTGGTATCCACTCCGGTAAAGAACAACCGGCTCCTAGACCTCCTGTCAACATTTCCGAGGTATGTTTTATCTTTTTGCAATCAATATTTGCAGACTTACACCTCGCTTGTAGTCTGGTGCACGTGCCACTACTTTCGTAAATGGCTTCAAGAGGCAAGGGAAGGTACCCGCTATCGTGGACTATGTTGCCTCAGGGTCTCGCTTCAAGTACGCTTTGTTGCTATTTTCCGATACATAACCCTAAAACGTTTATTTCTTAAGATTGTTCCTCCCGAAAGACAACCAGTCGCTTACTTTGGTACTCAACGGTACGAGCGAAAAATAACAATTTCCGAAATATGCTTCACTATTTACTAGGCGTTCGAGCGCCCCGAACAGCGCGTAATCCTTCAGAAAAGAGCGAACCATTTGGTCAAGAGGCTGCAGACTTTGCAACTCGCCGTTACATGCAACGTGATGTAGAATTCGAAGTGGACACTGTCGATAAATCTGGCGGCTTCATCGGAACCTTGTGGGTGAAGGGTGAAAATGTTGCCATTACGCTGGTCAAGGAGGGCCTTGCATCGGTACATTCCTTCTCCGCTGACAGCTTGTCCTGGTCAGCACAGCTATACGCAGCCGAAGTGAGCATAGCCTAGTTCTTTGAATGTGCCGCTTTTGATACAATTATTTTTAGGCCGAAGCCAAGCAAGCGCAAAGAAACGTAAGTAATAGCTTTGATGCACTTCCATTCGGTTTTATAACTTGTTTGTAGTTGTGGGAGGATTACGATGAAGAGGCAGAGAAGGCTGCTCAGGCTGCTCCTCCTGAAGATGATGCTGGGAGCTTGAAGTCGGAATATTTGGACGTCATCATCAGTGATGTCCGAACGAAAAATGGATTCAGCTTTTCGGTGCAAATATTAAACACTGAGGGTGAGCATCACATGGAACCATGTGGACGACGGTGTTCTGACCATTCATGTCAGGCATCGCAACGTTGGAAAAGTTGATGCGCGACTTTTCTCTGCACCATCACGCCGCACAACCAGCACCGTCAAATTTCGTGCCAAAGGCAGGAGATTTAGTGTCTGCCAAGTTCTCGGATGGGTCATGGTACCGCGCCAAGATCCGTCGCTCATCCCCAGTTAAGAAGGAAGCTGAGGTGACATTCATCGATTACGGAAACCAAGATACTGTCTCGTTCCAAAAGATTCGTCCCCTCGACCCCAAGTTCCGCTCTCTCCCTGGTCAAGCACAAGATGCTCGTCTAAGGTAATCGCTCAGTTAGTATCGTTGATCTGTGAGACTCATCAGTGTGTTGCGCAGTTTCGTCAGACTTGTATCTCCTGAGAGCGAATACCATGCAGACGCCGTTGACCGCTTCCGCCAACTATGTGAGGGCCGAAAACTCGTTGCTAACATCGATCACAAAGAAGGCTCTACGTTGCATTTGCGTCTCATTGATCCCAATGACCCTGTTGCTATGCAAGATCCTTTGGCTTGCATTAACGCTGACCTGGTTCGTGAAGGACTGGCATCAATTGACCGCAAGGGCTGCAAGTACCTTGGCGCATACCCACACGTTATGAGCAAACTGCTTACTGCAGTTGCTGAGGCGAAGCGTGATCGTGCTGGGATGTTTGAATTTGGTGATGTCGAAGAGGACGAGTAATTATTCAATACTTTTACTAAGGGTATGTACAGAAGGAAAGCTTAGTCAGCATTATGGTTCAATAACAAGAACCAGACACCCCTAACTAATGATGGTCACAGTGTGCACGCATGATGGAGCTAACTCGCTGCTAGCGCTTCACTCCCTGAGGTAAAAGAAGGCCCACAACTTCTTTCAGGCTCCAGCAGCTTCCAGAGTTCTTACTCGTCTTCCGCTAGTTCATATCACCGCCACGCTAAAGGGGCGAATGTTCATCCTGAGAGGGTGCAATCCTTAGTTCATATTGGTTGCCAATCGTCCCCCCCTCATGGCGTAGAAGCCTCTCTCCATTCAGAACTATTGTCTGGCACAAGATAATGGTAATTACTAAACCATGTGTGACTTGCCCACTGCCCAGTAAGAGCACCGTTAAAAACACGAGGAGTATGGGTGCTGCGTTTATCCACCTCTTGCCACCCCCGTCACTCAACAAGATGGACGACTTCGAAGCTGAGTTTTCATGGTCTGTCCACGTCTGCTTAGGTTGGTTGTGTATTCACCTTCAATTCGTACTAGGCCCTCTAGTGATGCTTCCGACGTGATCTTGACAGGATCATTTGACAACGTAAGTCGGTTCCCCTTCAAGCCCATCGTTGTGCCTGGTTCACTTGCAGTACACAGTGGTCCTGTTCTATTCACCTGCCGAAAGGTGCATCTGGTTTCGCTCAAAGGGTCCGTGTCCCTTGGGATGAGAAAATTCCATACAAGTTTATTGTGGATGGAAGATGGATCACACGTGATGACCGCCCAACTGAGTTTGACGGTTCCGGAAATCTTAATAATGTCCTCTTCACGCCTTCCAAACCCCACCCACAATATTCTGATCGCCTCCAGCATGATCATTCATTATGCCAAGTAGGTCTCCGTAGTTCGTGGATGTTTCACGAACCGTGCAAATCACTAAACTGCCCATTTGTAGGACCAGAACCAGTCGAATCAACATAATGAGTACTACGTGAACCTCCGCGCAAAGGCAAATCAGCAGGGCGAGGAGATGACTAAATGCTTCAAACAGAGCCGCGAAGCGTATGAGCGCCGTGAAAGGGCGCTGGCTAAGGAGCTCTCGGAGAAGGGCAAGCAGCACGAACGTACCATGAAAACCCTGAATGCCGAGGCTAGCGCATGGATTTTCCGAGGTATATTGAGTTTTCGCCTGTCTGTTTCCGGCTTGATATCTTGACATTGGTTTCGCATAGAGAATAATTTGGTCAGTCGATGCTGCTGATATACTTGCCTGGGTTTTAATCACTCTATGACGCTGACAGGACAGCAAGCCAGGCGAGTTGGATTTACATGGGCTCTACGTCAAGGAAGCCGTATCCTACGTAGACAACTCTATCAAGGAGGCTAAACAGCGCGGGGATTCACAAATCCGCTTCATAGTTGGTGCGCGAAATACTAAAGATCACTAGTGTCGATCTCATACCTTGAGTATCCAGGCAAAGGTTTGCACTCAGGCAGTGGTGCTAAAATCAAACCTGCTCTAGAGGGCTTGATGAGACAGTACGTACGTCCTTGCGGGCCTCTCCGTTGACTGAGCATTTGTTAAAGGCACAATCTTGTTGTTGAGGTTGGTCCTCAGAATGCAGGCGTTTTGATCGTGCAGTTAGCTTGACCACCCCTCGCTGCGGCCAGCGTTTTCGGGTCATTTAATGATAGATCCAGTGGAAATGACCGTTCTGCGGATACCTTGCCAGTGATTGCCAGTGAGAAATAGATATTGCCAGTGTCACAAGATGAAGAATAAAAGAGTGAAGCGGTGCAACCAGGCCACCATTCTTATTAATACGTGAAGGTTAAACGTGAACGAAAGCTACTATAGGTTCAAGACATGATGAAGGGATTCTATTTCGCTCAACCTCTGTTCGCTCCGCCTCTGCCACCAGTGGTGACGGTAGCTCTCCCGCGCCAACGCTCGTCCCAAAGCTTGTCACTCGATTTCAATTTCTTGTCCTTGACGTAGATATCTCCCTGAGAAACAGCCTTTCTCTTGTTACTGCCAGCTGCTCCTATGATATCTTGATCTTGATCTTTTGCCATCAAAGGCATGCGATTTCCAGTGGCAAGAGAGTTTTGATACCGTGTACGCGCATCTTTGATATTCCTCTCGTTGGGGTATGGGTCCTTCGTGTGGTCGATCCCGTTCATCTTTGATGGTTTGCATGTGACTTCGATTCCTTGGCTCAAAGCTAACATCCTACCTATCAAAGCAAGTTGCAACTGGGATCGCTCCCATGGCGCTTCTCCTCCCCCCTCGAGGTACGTGCTCGTTTTCCCTCGTTTGTGTTCATTTACACTCATTCACATTTGTTCTTACTTGCACAGGGCTCGACCTTAACCACATGCACCCGTTTTCGCCGGTATGCATCTATTTTCACTGGTACGTGTTTACTTCCACTCATTCACATTTATACTCACCTTCACAGTTTTGATCTTAACCGCACATGCCCAACGGTTTTCGCAGGTATGCGTCTATTTCCACTGGTACGTATTTATTTTCAGTCGTTTTACATTGGACTTCAATAAACAACCCAAATTAAAGGTAATTGGAAATTGGAAGAATCAGAGTACTGGCTATATGTAGGAGGTTTCGACGAAGAGGAATGCAATACATGAATATCATCCCGGATAGTCTTGTAAGTCAACCACATGGTGTAGCGACAG
>Ga0153978_1000243_pt1 | contig 13715 bp, 12 predicted proteins | sample TSGA062MetaG_FD_104749 | JGI IMG/M metagenome (GOLD analysis project Ga0153978, IMG submission 104749) | Attine ant fungus gardens microbial communities from Georgia, USA - TSGA062 MetaG | ecosystem: Host-associated > Fungi > Mycelium > Unclassified | place: USA: Georgia, Yuchi Wildlife...
GACATTTATCAATGATATCCTGGTAGCCACAGACACTGAAGAAGGACACAATGAGTTAGTAGAGGAGGTACTAAAAAGGTTAGAGGAAAATGACCTATTTGTAAAGCCTGAAAAGTGTAAATGGAAAGTAAGAGAGGTAGAATTTCTGGAAGTAGTAATTGGTCCAAAAGGAGTGGAAATGCAGAAGGAAAAAGTAGAGGGAGTACTAAACTAGCCGGCATCCCAAAATATCAAGGAAGTGCAGAAGTTTTTAGGTCTCGCCAATTATTACAGAAGATTTATAAAAGACTTCACTAGGATAGCAGCACCACTGCATGTGCTGGTCAGGAAGGAGCAGAAATAGAAATGGGAAGGAGAACAGGAGGAGGCATTTGAAAGGCTTAAGGCAGTATTCACCACAGAGTCCATCTTAGCTATTCCAAATATTGATAGGGAGATGAGAGTGGAGGCAGATACTTCAGACTATGCAATGGGGGGAATATTGTCAACAAAGTGTGAGGATGGAAAGTGGAGACCGGTGATCTTCATCTCTAAATCATTGAACGCTACAGAGCAAAATTATGAAATTCATGATAAAGAGATGCTGGTAGTTATTAGGTGTCTAGAAGCATGGAGGCACTACTTGGAGGGAGCAAAACTCAAATTTGAAATCTGGATAGACCATAAGAACCTCCAGTATTTTATGACAAACCAAAAATTAAACCATAGACAAGTAAGATGGGCCCTATACCTATTACAATTTAATTTTACATTAAAACACATTCCAGGAAAGAGCATGGGGAAGGCAGATGGACTAAGCAAGAGACCCAACTGGCAGGAGGGAGTGGAAAAGGACAACAAGGACCAGAAACTGATAAAACCAGAATGGATTAGGGGAGCTAAAACAATAGTAGAGGAAGAAGACCTAAAAGAAAGAATCAAAAGGGCACAGAAAGGGGATGAAAGGGTAGTAAAAGTGGTAGAAGAGCTAAAGAGGGCAGGAATAAAGACACTGAAAGATAAAGAATAGGAAATAGAGGATGGGATAGTAACGAAAGAAGGAAAGATATATGTGCCAGAAGGGGAACTCAGGGGAAAGATAATATGATTGCACCATGACACCCCAGTAGGAGGACATGGAGGGAGATGGAAGACAGCAGAGTTGGTCGCCAGGAATTACTGGTGGCCAGGAGTAACAAAGAAGATGAGAAGGTATGTGAATAGATATGACGCGTGTCAAAGATACAAGAATCAAAGCGAAGCATCAGCAGGAAAACTGATATCCAATGTGATTCCAGAAAAGCTATAGAACCACATCTCGGCAGACTTTATCACCAAGCTGCCATTAGCCCAAGGATACAATGCTATCCTGGTAGTATACAACTGCTTTAGCAAAATAGCACATTTTATAGTCATAATGGAGAAAACATCAGCAGAAGGACTCATAAAGCTGTTCTGAGATCATGTATGGAAGTTACATGGACTTTTAGAAAGTATCATATCAGATAAAGGAGTGCAGTTTGCAGCAGAAATGATGAGGGAGCTGAATAACTTATTGGGAATCTAGACAAAACTCTCAACGGCCTATCACCCCCAAACAGATGGACAGATGGAAAGGATAAACCAGGAGTTAGAGCAGTATCTGAGGGTCTTCATTGACCATAGACAAGAGCAGTGGCCAGATTGGTTAGGAATGGCGGAATTTGCGTATAATAACAAAATCCACACAGCAACAAAAATATTGCCATTTAAAGCAAGCTATGGTCAGGATCCAAGGATAGGGTTTGAAGGAAGGAGAAAGGGAAAGTATAAAGTGGCAGGGAAATTCATGGAAAGAATGAAGAAAATCCAGGAGAAAGCAAAAGCAGTGCTAGAGAAAGCACAAGAAGAAATGAAGAAGTTTGCAAACAGAAGGCAAAGGGAAGAAGAAGAATACAGAGTAAAGGACTTAGTACTGCTAAGTACAAAAGACTTAAAATGGCAGATAAAGGGAAGGAGATCAGAGAAATTGACAGAGCATTTTGTAGGCCCCTACAAAGTTAAGGGAATTGTCTCTAGTAATGCAATAGAGTTAGAACTACCTAAGTCTATTAGAATACACCCTGTGGTTAACATAAGTAGAGTATGACTCTATAAACCACAGGTAGAAGGGCAGAAGAAGACACTACTAAAACTGGTCATTATCAAAGAAGAAGAGGAATTCGAGATAGAAAAAATCATAAACAAAAGAATGGTTAGAGAGAAGAAAAAGTTTCTGGTAAGGTGGAAGGGGTATATGGTAGAAGAAGATACTTGGGAGAGTAGAGAGAACTTGGAGAATACAAAAGAGTTAGTAGAAGAGTTTAAGAGAATATATAAAGAAGAGGTTGAAGAACTAAGATGACAGGAGCAAGAAGAAAAAGAAAAGGAATTTAGTTGGGAATTACCTAGGGAGTTCACAGCAAAATTGCTATATGGTTGGGGAAAAAGAAGGTATAAAAGAAAAAGGGAAAAGAGATAGGACAAAAACTGGAGTTGATAGAAAAATTCCTTGGGACGAGGAAACTTGAAGGAGGGGCTATGTTATGAAAGCCCCAAGAAGGAAATGGTCTTCTATGCATTTAAATACTTAATCCAAAATCTCAAGTTATACAATGAGGTCAAGGTATAAATAGTATGAGAACTTAGGTAACCAAATCATATGACAAGGTCAAGTGATCATAGAATATTCTGAAAGAACATGTGATCATGGACTAGTAGTAGTACAGCTACTGTAAAATAGTATAAGTAGTAGCCCAATCCAAGAAAGAACTCCATCAAGCTCTTCTTGAATATCCACCCAGGGTGATCACTAAGAGCATTCACTGCCTATTGATAACAGATATCATAGAAGTAACTTTCCTTGTAGCAGAGATAAATTCCCATTTATTAATAGCCAGCTTACTTTTATTCATATACACATGCTCTAGGAACATGATGAGGACTTGGCAACTATTCATGACCATGTACTTACTACTAGATATGTCTTAACTCAAGACTTTGAAAAAAAGAATACCAATTGTATCTATAACTTCAATTTCAAGACAGAAAAACTTGTATTGGTCTTAAATAAGCAGATAGAACCTAAGATTAGATAGAAATACAGGTCTTGCTACTTTGGGCCCATGGTAGTTGTAAAGTAGTTGAAAAATGAAGTATACATCTTGACAAAAGTTGATGGTGCTATATCACTTCTCAAATTCATAGCTTTTTGGCTCATTTCTTACTACTCTTGCTCTCAAAAATGTCTTGAAATCACAGAGTTTGTGGACTTGAAGGCATTGGAAAGTATAGAAAAGAATAAAATAGAAGTTTCAGAAACAGTAAAGGAACAATAGTGACAACTAAGGACAGTTGTCCTTAGAAAGAAAGGGGAAGATATGGGAGTAGTAGCTGGGCTATCTATATAGTGTTGAGGAAAGGAGAAAAGTCAGCAAAGAAGATATATTCTTAATTATTTCTCTTTTGATTTCTTAATTATCAATTATATTTTAAATAATGTTTTGCATATTGTCATTCCATTATTTTAGTATCTTAGGCCTTTTCTTTTCTTTCTTAGTATTATAATGCTAAAAGAAAAATTATATAAACTAGAGTACCATAGAAATAGAACAATAATTAATTTTTCTGGTTTTTCTCTCTTATACACTCAAGCTGAACTAAACCTCAGGAGATACTTCCCCTACTAAACTTGCAAACCTTTCCACAATAATCTAAGATATTGTTCCATTTCTTGGTTTGTCTATTTGGTTTGACTATCAGTTTGGGAATAATTGTAAAAGGAACACTCAGAGGCAGTTACTCAATAAGCTAAGTAAAGGTTCTAGAAGCTAGTGTAATATTCAAGTAAAAATAGATCTATCTATACAGGCTGTTATATATACTACAACAGGTAGTCTGTATACAGTCACATGAACACTAACCAATAATACCATATATCCTTATATAGTTAAACAGGTATCACCATAACAATACAAGATAGGAGAAATACAGGAGAAAATAGAAATATAATATAGAAGATATACTTAGCCCATAGATACTGAGCTTATCTAATAACTAAGCACCTCTCTAGGATATCCTCTTACAATGATAGGCAATAAAGAAATTCTGTTTAATTCCTAATTAAAGGTATAACTTCTTTATAAAATTCAAGACAAATTGTGGTCCTCTGTTGCTTAGTACCTTCTTTGAAAGTCCAACATCTTTGAACACTCTGTCCCAAAGGATCTGGGCAACTCCTTGTGAAGAAATCTCCATGTTAATTGGTAAATATTGGGCTATTTTGGAAAATCTGTTGACAATAACAAAAATACTATTATATCCCTTGGATGTAGGTAGTAGTCCTACAATATCTATGCTTATGGTATTCCAGGGAATATTTGGTACTTCATTTGGGTATAATTGGTTTGTCTTTTTCTGTCTGTTTGGTTTATTAGCCTAGCAATATTCACAACCTTTTATATATTGTTTAATATCATTTATCATCCTCAGCCACTAGTAGTTTTAGATAACTAACTTATGGGTTTTAGTATATTTTGGATGCTCCACAAGTTCTTGGTCATGGTGAGCTTGTAAAATTTCTTCATAAAATATGACCAAGTTAGAAATGTATACTTTTTCTTTTCATGTAATAGCTTTTCCTTTTCTTTTCTACCTTTTTCTTTCTTTATCTACAGCCATCTTTACTTTCTTCTCTATGGACTCTTCTGTGTCTTTTAACTCTTTCCAGAATTTATCTCTTTTAACTATCAATATTCTAAACCTCTTCTCCTTAAGCAATATTTCATCTTTATTATTACTTTTTTCTATATCATGGTCCAGTCTATGTAAAAGGGAGTCTTCCTTCCTTACTATACTTCCTGGTTTGTAAAGAAGTCAAAAATCTTATTCTTGGAGTTCTAACAACTAGCAAGCTTAATAATAATTCAATTTCTGAGATTTTCTAAAGAATTCAAGGTTTTTATAGTCAGTCCAAATTTCAAATTGACTACTTCCCATGAAGTATTGCTACTATTGTTTGAGTCCTATCATTATTGCTAATAGTTCTCAATCATAGATTTCATAATTCCTTTTGGTTTTGTTTATTAATCTCAATAGATAGACAATAGGTTTTCAAGACTTGTTCTCCTGTTATTGAGACAATACTCCTTTCACTGTATATCCAGATATATCTACCTCCATTTTAAGCTTTTTATTGGGTTTGGGTATAGCCAATGTTGGTATATTTGTCATTCTCTTTTTCAATTTTTCAAATGCTCTTCTTTTCTCTTCTAACCATTTCTACTTCTTCTTTCCTGTTAGCTCTATCAGTAGTCTTGTAATTTGGGCAAATCCTTTGATAAATCTCTGATAGAAATTACAGAAGCTTAAGAACTGTCATACTTCTCTTTGGTTCTATAGTTCTGGTCAATTGACAACTCCTTTTACTTTTGTTGGATTGGTTTCTATACTATCCTAGAAGATAATAATTCCAAGATAGTCAATCTTAGTTTAGTAGAACCAATGTTTCTTTGAGTGTAGTAATAGTTTGTTATTGGCCAATATTTGTAGTATCTCTTTTACTATGTCCTTGTATTTTTCCATCATTTTAGAGAATATCAGAATATCATTCATATATACCACTATTTTTCTCTCTATGATTGTTATAACTTAGCAAAACAGCTAAGTCAATATTTATTTTCATTTTTCATTTTTATTTCTTTTAGTTTCTTAAAGATCATATACATGAGATAGTTAGATAAAATGGTGTTTATGGAACTTTATAAACACTTGTAAATAGTAAAAGGTATATAAGTAGCTTACATAAATTAAATGAAAACTTTATCAAGTTCTTCTTATCAACTTGGACTAGAAGTATGGTTAAGTCATCTTAGGCTAAGTCACTACAATAATTAATTTGTGGAATAAATTATCTGTTATAGAATGGTTTCTAGAAAGAAAACTATTTCCCATATATTTATTAACCTAGTAGGAAACATCTAGAAATACAATATAGAAAGGATATAAATAGCATGGAAAAAGATTATGTAAGATATGTATAGTTATTAGTAAAGGTCATGTGATTGCAGGAAACAGGTATATAAACTAATAGACATTTGTATAAATAGCTAGAGCAATCCAATAGAGAACTCTATTGAGTTTTTCCTGAACAACTACCTAGGTTGAGCCATAAGCCCTCATGACTTAGCACTAATATAAGAACTCAATACCTATTATCAATCCTGCACCTTGCAGCCTTAATATTTCACTCTTTACTTACTTTCTTATCATCCTTATTAACAAATACAGTGCTCAAAAGTATCTTGGATAGTGGACCCTAGCTATAAAGAGAACTTTACCATCAGTTAGGGATAGTGAGTAGAAAGCCTAGACAAAACTTGTATCCCTACCTGAAACCTGACTTCTATATTAAGTGGGCTTGTATATAGTTTTCAGCTATCAGCTCCATGCTACTAGTCTATTGTGATCAGTCTATGCAGGGAAACAATGGTAACCTCCTAAAGACTTGTCTAGCTTAGAGATTTCCTTCTTAGAGATAATATTGTTTTACTCTTCTAGTCATTAACTAGCTATAAGTTCAGACAAAGAAGACTACTCATTCTTATACAAGAAATTGTTATTATCATCACTATCACTACTACTAGCAAATATGTCTCAGCAATAGCAACAACAACAACAGCAACCTAGGAAGCAACCTACTGCTTCTAGTACTACAACTCTCTTCTCTTACTTGGGAGAAGCAACTTTTTACTCTGATTGCTGGCCTATAGCAGTAGATGACCACTCTATTACAACAAAGTGGAGGAGCTAGAGTAGAGGTAGCAAAACCTCTCTTGTTTAGTGGAAAAATAAAAGAAGTGAGTATATTCATTAATATGGTCCAATTGTACCTAAGTATGAAAATGATAGAGGAGTTGAAGTTGACAAAAATAGCTTGGGTACTGTCTTATGTACAAGAAGAAGTGGCAGAAGCATAGAAGGATAATCTGTTGGATGAGTTATCAAAGAGGGAATCAGAGATGGAGATAGTAAAGAAGTTGTTCAAAAAGATAAGGAATAAGTTTGGAGAGACAGTAGAGGAGAAACAAAAGGTAGAACAGTTAAGGACAATAAAGCAAGAAGAAAAGACATACAATGAGTATATCTAAGAATTCAAGAAGATAACAAGAGAAAGTGGCTATAAGGGACAATCCCTTATTGAAGAGTTTAAAAAAAAGTTGAATAGAGCAATCAAAAGAAAGTTAGCAGAGGCAGAAAGCCCTCTTAGTACAATAGAAGAATAGCAGGAGAAGGTAGTAAGATTGAATAGAAATTAGAGACAAAGTAGAGTAGAGGAAAAAATACTAGAGAGAAATGCAGTGTGCCTACAAAGAAATATGCAGCCAAGAGGACACTTTGGAAAAGGATCATATAAAAGAAGAGAGGAATAGATTGTGTGGAAAGTGGGAGGTTAGAACTTTAGAGAAGGAACACAAAGTAATAGAGGAAAATAGAGGCTAGAAAGAGACCCTAATGCAATAGATATCAATAGAGGAATATAAGGACAACTGGAACAGAGTGACTCTAGGAGATTTCTCAGTATATAAATAAAGTCCAGAATACATTACAACTCACCTCCAGGAGATTCCTCAAAGAATAGAATGAGGCTCCTAGAGAGTAATCTACACTATATATATAAGTTCTCTAGTTATAGAATGTCTCAGCAGTCAAAGACAAGAATATAGAAGTGGACAACTAATTAAATATAAGGTAATTGTTATCTAATTAGTTACAAGGTTGCTCTGGTGTACTACTATTAGTATGTCAGGAGTAGACTTTAGTATAATCCCCTTACAGGGAAAAGAAAGAGATAAGATATATTTTGTGTATGGGAAATGGGACCATATGGCTAAAAATTGTTGGTAGAGAAAGAGAAGAGAGGAGAGAATAGTAAAAATACTACAAGAGTTGGCAAAAGAAAATAGAGGACAGTAAGCTTCCAGCTGGCCTTCAATAATTTGTATAGTATATTGTACCCAGAAAAGTTGAAAAATAAAAATTCTTATCAAAACAATACTAAGAAAGTAAGAAATATGCAGCATATACTACAGTTACTAAGAGAAGTATGGATAAAAGTAGGGTTGGAAAAGCTAAAGAATTATGAAGACATAGCAGTAAAGGCACTGTTAGACAGTGGAGCAACAGATCTGTTTATGGACACCAAGTTTGCAAAGAAAAAGGGTTTAAACTAGAAAAACTAAAAAAAACCCTGTTGATGAAAAACATAAATGGGACAGTAAATGTGAGAAGAACAATCACTTACCAGGTAAAGTGCAATATGTTCTATAAAAAATATGTTGAAAGAGCATGAATAGATATGTGCAAAAAGCAGGAGAAGAGACAGGTGAGAAAAACAGAAAAAGAAAAGATAGTAGAGAAATTAGTACCTAGGAAATTCTAGAAGTGAAAAAAAGTATTTGGGAAAAAAGAGTTCAAAAAAATGCCCACCAGAAAGCCATAGAACCATGCAATAGAATTGAAAGAGGGATTTGTGCTAAGGAAGGGGAAGATATCATAGACCTCACTAGTTTATTTTGTAGCAAAGAATAGTAAGAGGAGAATAGTACAAGACTATTGTTATGTAAATCAGTGGACAGTAAAGAATAGATATCTACTATCTTTAATTGCAGATATCTTAGTTGGAGTAGGAAAAAAAAGATATTCATGAAACTTGATCTCAGATAAGGATATAGCAATATAAGGATCAAGAAGGGTGATGAGTAAAAGACAGTATTTACAGTATACATTGGAGTATATGAACCAACAGTTATATACTTTGGATTAACAAACTCCTCTGCTATCTTCCAAACTATAATGAACAATTTATTCTGAGACATAATTGATCAAGAGAACACAGCAACATTTATAGATGATATTATAGTTGCCACAGATATAGAAGAAGAGCATGATGAGTTAGTAGAAAAAGTGCTGAAAAGACTAGAGGAGAATGACTTATTTATCAAACTAGAAAACTATCATTGAAAGGTAAAGGAGGTAAAGTTCCTGGATATAGTAATCAGACCTCAAGAAGTAGAAATGCAAAAAAAGAAAGTGGAAGGAGTTCTGACCTGGCCAGTACCAAAAAATATAAAAGAAGTACAAAAGTTTCTAGAGCTTGCAAACTACTATAGATAATTTATTAAAGACTTTGCTAAGATTACAGTCCCATTGAATTTGCTAGTTAGAAAGAAAAAAAAGTGGAAATAGAAAAAGAAGCAAGTAGAAGCATTTAGAAAGCTAAAAGACATTTACAATAGAACCAGTTTTAGCTATCCTGTTATGCAACTCAAGTCAAGTTGACTCAATAGCTAAGTCTTTTAGGATTACAAAAAGAACTTAATAGAGTTCTTAATTAACTGTGCTAACTACTTATACAGGTATGCTATTTGTTCTTATTTATATTGATGGTATTCTACAACTAGCCAAGAGGCTTCTAGTTCAATTCCCTTGTCTGTTATTCTATAAATACATATTTCTTGGTTATAGTTGAGGCAACTTATAACAGTACCTCCTTCTTAAAGATCTTCATTCCAAGAACTTTACAGTTTATTATATAGGTCCTGTAGGTTATCTATTTTATCTTTTCTATTCCACTCTTCTATTCTTAGTTCCTTTATTCCTTGTTCTTGCTCTTTTTCCTCCTGAATTGTTTCCAATGTTCTTCTTTTCTTGTGTCATATTCTCTTCTAATATCTCCAATTTCTTTTTAATTGTCTTTGATACTTCTAATCAAATCTTCTATCATTCCATCTATACAATATTTTTGCTATATATCTTTCTGGTAATTCTCCTCTATGAAATTCTCTATAATCTTTTTTTCTTGCCTATCTTGACTCTTTTCTATATTCTTCTTCAAATCTTTCTACCAAGTCCCTTGTATTTCTTAAATTCTCTCTCAGTTCCCAAGTGTTTTTTTCTACTGTATATCTCTTCTATTATACCAGGTACCTATCTTTTCCTCTAAACTTTCTTTTATTTAGTATTTTCTCCACTTCATATTCCTCTTCCTCTTCAATTACCACTGAGAGAGACCATTCTTTTTTCTAGTCTTCTACTTGATCTTTGTACATATGTACTTTACTGATGTTTACTACTGGATGTATTTTTATTGTGCTTGGTAACTCCAGTTCAATCACATTTGTTAATATAATATTTTTCACTTTATAAAGACCTACAAATTATTCTGTTAATTTTTCTGAATGTTTTCTCTGTATTTGGAACTTAAGATTCTTCATGCTCAAGAGTACCCAGCTATCCACTCTGTACTCTTCTAGTTTGCTTTTTTTCCTATCAGCATATTTCTTCATTTCTTTCTGACTTTTTCTTAGTACTACTTCTGTTTTCTTATATACCTCTTTCATCTTCTTTGTAAACTTTTCTGCTTTCTTGAACTTTCCCTTTTTTCTCATTTCAAATTCCATGTACAGATCCTGTCTATTATTTGTCTTAAACAGTGATATTTTTGTACTTGTCTGTACTTTATTGTTATATGCAAACTCTGCTGTTACTAACCAATCTAGCTATTACTCCTGGTGATGATTAATGAACATTCTCAAATACTGTTCTAGTTACTGATTTATTCTTTCTATTTGGCCATCTGTTTGTGGATGGTAAGCTATTGATAATTTAATGCTGATTTCCAATATTTGATTTAACTTTTTTATTGTTCCTGTTGTAAACTATGTTCCCCTATCTATTATAATACTTTCTGGTAATCTATGTAATTTCCAAATGTTATTCCAGAATAGTCTTGCCACTCCTTCTGCCAAAGTCTTTTTTGTAGTAGATACAAAGTGTATAATAACTTAGCCTACAATGACTTAATTACACTCCTAGTCTGACAAGGAGAACTCAATAGAGTTTTCATTCAATTGTTATATACTACTTATATATATTCTGTATTTACTTCTATTTATAAAGCCCCACACATCTCTTTTGAGTTATTCTCTCTCATATATCCACTGATTTCCTAATTAAATGAAAAAGAAAAGAAAAAAATATAAATAATAACTTAGCCATTTTGGCTATATTATGACAAAGTATACCATTTTCATCATTCTATCATATACTACCAGAATTGCATCATATTCTTGTACTAGTAGTAACTTTGTAATAAAGTCTACTATTATATGACTTTAGGATTTCTCTAGTACTAGGTTAGGCATTAACTTATAAGACCTTAGACTGTAATGACTTGGATCCACTCCTAGTCTGAGTTGACAAGAAGAACTCAATAGAGTTCTCATTCAATTGCTGTATACTACTTATATACATTCTGTTATTTACTTCTATTTATAAAGTCCCATATATCTCTTTTGAGTTGTTCTCTCTCACATGTCTGTTGATTTCCTAATTAAATAATAAGAAAAAGAAAAGAAATAATAACTTAGCCATTTGGCTGAGTCATGACATAACTTTTCTACTAGTATCTCTATACAATTCTTGTTTCTTTGGTATATATCATAGGATTTTACATATTTCTTGACTTTCTTTATTACTTCTAGCCACCAAAAGTTCCTAGTAACTAATTCTGTTGTTTTCTACTGTTCTCTATGTTCTTCTATTGGCATATCATAGTATAGCTAGATTACTTCTGCTCTTAATCTTTTATTCCTTAGAACATATACTTTCTCCTCTCTCAGCATCAAACTATTCTCTTCTTGCTACTTTTTGTCTCTTATATCTTAACTCCTGCTTGCTTTATCTCTTTTACTGCTTTAATTATTTTATCATCTTTTGCTTCTGACTTTCTAATTTTCTCCAACAAGTCTATTCTTTTGATTACCACTTCTGCTACTTGTATTGCTTTAATCTCCAGCTATTCTTTCTTTACTAATACTCTATCCTCATTATCCCTCTCTACTCCCATCTGCCAGTCTAGATACCTACTGAGATTGTCAACTCTTTCCATACTGCTTCCTGGCATATGTTTTAGTGTAAAATTAAATCTAGACAGGTATAGTGCCTATTTTACTTGTCTCCAATTCAACTTCTGACTACTTATAAAATACTTGAGGTTTTTGAAATTACTTCAAATTTTGAATTTTGTTTGTGTACCTTCTAGTAAGTGTCTCTATTTCTCTAGACATTGAATTATTGCCAATATCTCTCTATCATAAATTTTGTAATTTCTTTTTGCTTTATTCAACAATTTTAAAATAAAGGCTACTGGTCTTTACTTATCATCAAGAGTATTCCTTCTGTTGCATATTCTGATACATCTGTCTCTATTCTCATTTCTTGACCCAAGCCAGACACTACTAATACTGGTCATATTGTGAATACTCTTTTCAACTCCTCAAATACTTTCTTCTGCTCTTCTTTCCAGTTTTACTTCTCATCCTTTCTGACCAGTTTGTGCAATAGTTTAGCAATCCTAGTAAAGTCCTTTACAAATCATCTGTAATAGTCTACTAATCCTAGGAATTTTTGTACATCTTTAACTATCTTAGGTCTTGGTCATTCTAGAACTTCTACTACCTTTTCTTTTTGTATCTTAATACCATTTGTTTCTATTACTAATCCTAGAAAGACAATTTCTTTAACCTTCTACATATATTTCTTAGGTTTTATATATAGATTGTTTGCTTTTATCCTTTTCAATACCTTTTCTATTATTTTATTGTATCTTCTTTTATTCTTTGTTCCTACTAATGCATTATCCATAAATACTGCCATATCTCCTGTATCTATTAGATCTCTTAGGATATCATTTATTATTGCTTGAAATGTCACTAATGAATTTGTGAGACCAAAAAATATCACAATGGACTTGTATACCCCAAGATACATTATAAACATAGCCTTCTACTTATTTCTTTCTTTCATCTATACATTATTGTATCTCTAGTACAAGTTTGTCTTTGTAAATACTCTTTTTATACCTATAGTATTAATTACTATTCTTTTCTTTTCATTCTTTTCTCTACAAAGAACACTAGTAAAGTCTGAGGTGACTTTAAAGGCCTAATATACTCTTTTCTCAACTGTTCCTTTATAAATTCCCTTACTTCCTCCTTCTCTTCTCTTAATATCAAATATGTTTTTTTTTCTTGGCACAAAGTCTTCTCTTAGATTTATTACATGGTCCCAAGGTTTTCTTACTGGTATTCTTTTTGACTTAGCCTTTCCAAACACTTTAAGCCACTTGTGAAGTTTCTGTGGCATTACCTTCCTTACTTTTTCTCTATCTAATTTAACTTCATCATTAAATTTCTCTTTCATCAACATCTTTCATTCATTTCTATCTGATTTCTCTATTGCTTTGATTCTCCTCCCTACTTTTTTCTTTCTCTCTATATTTTTTTTACTACTATTTTTCTTCCATAAATTGGTGGACATCTTGTTATTTTGATTTCTTTTATCTCCCAGTTTATCTCAGGATTATACACTTGTAACCATGGTATATCTAGTATAATGTCTGTTCTTTGCAAATTGCACATATTCATTCTTATTCTTTTTACATGGCTTTTGTAATACATATTTACTTTCACTTGGTGTATAATAGCCCCTCCACTGTTGTTTGTCCCATCTATATTCCTGACCATTACTAGTCTATCTAGCTTCTGTAGCTTAAATCCATATTTTGCTACTATTTTCTTGTCTATGAACATTTCTGTTACACTATTATCTAAGAGTGCTTTTACTGTTGTGTCTTCATGTATATCTGCTTTTTCTAC
>Ga0153978_1000244_pt1 | contig 13712 bp, 22 predicted proteins | sample TSGA062MetaG_FD_104749 | JGI IMG/M metagenome (GOLD analysis project Ga0153978, IMG submission 104749) | Attine ant fungus gardens microbial communities from Georgia, USA - TSGA062 MetaG | ecosystem: Host-associated > Fungi > Mycelium > Unclassified | place: USA: Georgia, Yuchi Wildlife...
AGAGAAAGGAAGAACAGAAACACGCCGATACCACGCACATGTTTGTGACAGTTAAAAGCTTCGATCTCTTGGCTGGTCAGTTGGGAGCACTGTTCCATGAGTCCAGATAACCTGACGAAACGCTCCCCAATATGCAAGGATAGTTGGTGGGTCTTGACTGGCCGGACCAAGTGCATAAGGGAGAAGTGGGATGATAACTTCTGAGGTGGGTGGATCGATGTCGATCGTGCACTAGTGAATGAATGATTTCGTCATGCGCCAAACGAAAGCCGTCGTGAGATCGTGGAAGATGGATGTTGGATGCATTAAGGGACACAAGTAGTTAACGGATGTCCATCATGAAAGATAGTGAGGGGATCCGTGGGGATGAGTAACAATTGAGTATAGATATAATATTTAAGTTGTTCCCAATGCGTACTGAGTCAGTGACTGCGATAGATGACCGCAGGAGTCTACTAGTACTTACTTGTATACGAGCGGGCATTTGCCAGTTACATAATCCGGAAATCCCCGGCTCCAGGGTTCTGAAAATTAGATTCCAAGGGTGGGATTATGAATACGGACCTCTGAGGTACGATGGAGGTGCCGGACCCAGCTAATGTTCGAATAATCACCACTCTCGGTCATGTCGATCATGGAAAGACTACCCTGATGGATTCTCTTCTCTCAGCAAACAATATCATTTCCCATCGCATGGCGGGAAAATTGCGATTTCTTGATAGTAGAGAGGATGAGCAGGAACGCGGTATCACCATGGAGAGCAGCGCGGTCTCGCTCAAGTTTCAAGTCATGGGAAGATCTACTGAAGGTATCTATCTAACAGTGATACCTGTCCCCAAGAATAGTAATAGACATGCCCAGAAAACACACAGAAGACATATATCGTGAATATGATCGATACCCCGGGACATGTTGATTTCTCGAGTGAGGTCTCCACAGCGTCCCGGTTATGTGATGGTGCATTGGTTCTTGTTGACGTCGTGGAAGGTGTGTGTACACAGGTGAGTCTATCTATTTTGATAATAATCACATAATCTCAGTTTTATAGACCATCGCCGTGCTCAGACAAGCATGGGGGGATAGTCTCCGCCCAATACTTGTCATCAATAAAATGGATAGACTCATCACAGAGCTCAGGCTAACGCCCATTGAAGCCTATCAACACCTTTCGCGGCTAATCGAGCAAGTTAACGCCGTGATGGGAGGCTTTTTTGCAAGTGAAATGATGGAGGATGATCTCCGATGGAGGGAAGAGCGTGATAGAAGGCTTGCTGATAAGAAGAATCAACTTGCAGATGAAGCTGAAGCTGCCGCCAATGATATGGATGACTTCAAAGAGAAAGATGATGAAGATATATACTTCTCACCTGCGCGAGGCAATGTAATTTTTGCCTCCGCCATTGATGGCTGGGGTTTCAGGGTTGGGAATTTCGCACAGCTCTATTCTACGAAGCTCGGCTTCAAGGAAGCCAATCTCAGGCGCGTTTTGTGGGGAGACTTCTATCTTGATCCCAAAAGCAAGAAAGTGATTAGTTACAAACATCTACGTGGACGTGCTCTGAAGCCGCTGTTTGTTCAATTCGTGCTGGAAAACATCTGGGCGGCGTATGACGCCGTTGTGATGAACCCGTAAGTGTTTTATTTCTGTGTGGTACAACAAGACACTAATATTTCTCAAGGAATCCAGAGAAAGTGATGAAAATTATAGCCGCTCTCAATCTGAAAATATTACCTCGGGACTTGAAGTCGAAAGACACTCGACAATTACTGACCACAATTTTTACGCAATGGCTATCTCTGTCTACATGCATTATTCAAGCGACAATCGATGTCGTTCCTTCCCCTCCCGTTGCCCAGGCGGTTCGCATCCCGAAACTTCTTCATCCTAATGTTTTCGACAAGGTCATACAGCCCAGGAACAAGTTAGAACAGGCTATTTTTACGTCCAACTCTGCGCCAGACGCAGCCGTGGTTGCATATGTGAGCAAGATGTTCGCCATCGCAGCCAAAGAACTGCCAGAAAACAAGAAACGACCTATTGCAACGGACGACCTACGCCAGCAGACTCGAGAAGCTAAAGATGATAACATATCAGCCTCCGAGGCTTCTGACCCTCCCCACGCGGCAGAAGAATCCAATGTAGAAACCCTAGGTGCAGTTCAGGAGTCAGAAATTATTCTTGGCTTCGCACGACTGTATTCTGGAACAATACGCACTGGCTCATCTATATATTGTGTGCTTCCTAAATACAACAACACTCTTCCTCCGAATCACGCCCATAATATTGCACATCTTATCCCAGCTAAGGTGGAAGGGTTATACGTGATGATGGGTAGGGAGCTTATTCCCGTGAAAATGATTAGTGCAGGAAACACGTTTGCAATCAGGGGGTTAGCAGGAAAAGTTTTCAGAAATGCGACGCTTTGTGCGCCGCGGAGCATCGGCGTTCCAGAAGGCGCAAATCCCATCCAAGTTCAAGATTGTCTAATTAATATTGGTGGTGTCACTCACACGGTAAGCCTCCTCACGCAAGTATTTGTATCTCACTGATAACCGACATTTTATCGTAGGTGCCTCCTATAGTACGAGTAGCGCTGGAACCCGTCATCCCTTCTGATATGCCAAAACTTATCGCGGGGATTAAGCTTCTTGCCCAAGCCGATCCCTGTGTTGAAACATTTCAACAGCAAACAGGAGAACATGTCATCCTAACTGCGGGAGAACTACACTTGGAAGTGAGATCTAAACACCGACTGCCTTAATCCCGCTCACCTTTATTCATAGAGATGTTTGAAGGACCTTCGAGAGAGATTTGCTTGTGTAGAGATTCAGGCATCTAAACCGATAGTTCCCTTCCGCGAGACTGCTGTAAAGGCCCAAGGTATGTTCGTCATCTCTTATATCTTTGTCACCCACTTTCTCTGGGGATAGATATGGCACCCCAGAAGACCCCGAATGCTCCCCGTGGAACCATCATGGGTGCAAGCTTACAGAACTTGGTCACATTTTCGATTCGCTCGGTGCCTATTCCCGATATCATTTTGCAATTCTTGCTGCATAATTTAACGACCCTTAAAACATTGCAACAAGACCGCCAAACAGATAGAGTTAGTGGAATCGATATTGTTTCTGAGAGTGAGCTAGCTGCTGAAGGCAATGTACTCCATACCCCAAGTGTTAGAGCAGACCATTTCTGGGATGCACTGGAAGAGAAGTGCAAAGAAGCAGGCGGGGAATGGAAAGACATTTGTAACAGAATATGGTCATTTGGTCCCCGCCACGCTGGAGGTTGCGTTCTTGTTGATTGTCGCAAAGATACGACGCCGTTGTCGTGCGTTGTCTTGCCCTGTCACTTGAGTGTTGTTAACGTTGCATTCAGGCTGAAGCGTCGCCTCTCGCGGAATACATCAGCTCAGACTACAGATACACCCGACAACGATGTCGATTTTACGGGCTATATTGAAACAGGCTTCCAACTAGCTACTTTCCAAGGACCGTTGTGTGCTGAGCCTGTCGAAGGGATGGCCTATTTCGTTGAATCCCTTGACATTGACGCCAGCGGCATTCAGAAGGAGATCGGTACGTTCTTCACGTGTGTTTGACTGCAGCATATGATAATGGGTGCGTTCTGAACAGCCCAGGATAGGTTGTCGCAAGTAACAGGTTCTCTGATATCAGCGGTGAGAGACGCCTGCAGAAATGGGTTGCTCGATTGGTCTCCAAGGCTTATGTTAGCCATGTATTCGTGTGATATTCAAGCATCAAGTAAGGAGTCAACCTCCCGTTACATACCTTATATTGATGAGAGTTTACGTCAGCGGATGTGCTTGGAAAGGTCTACGGAGTGGTTGCGAAACGACGTGGTCGCATTGTGGCCGAGGAGATGAAGGAAGGGACTACCTTCTTTACAGTTTCTGCTCTTCTTCCCGTGGTGGAGAGTTTCGGTTTCGCAGACGGTGAGATGGATTTGTAAGCTGCGAGTAATGGTCTCATAGCATCATGCAGATATACGCAAACGAACATCTGGTGCTGCAAGTCCGCAGCTAATTTTTAGCGGGTGAGTCATTCACTATAAGGCGATGCATGAAACTAAAATGGATACAAGATATGAATTGCTCGATCAAGATCCATTCTGGATACCAACGACTGAAGAAGAGCTGGAAGATCTTGGAGAGAAAGCTGATCGAGACAACATTGCGAAAGGTTATATGGACAGTGTCCGAGAGAGGAAAGGTATGTTTGTGGACCGCAAAATTGTGCAGTTTGCGGAGAAGCAAAGGACGTTGAAACGATGAGGCACAGAGCTTTAGTGATCAGTGTAGAACCTTGTAGTTGGCTTAGCTTTTGAGTACTTCATTAATTAGCAAGTACTTAGCACCGACTCGTATCCTAACTTTGAAACCTAACCTAACATGGCCCGACCCGCTTGAAATTTATCTACAGTACTACTACCCGCGGCGCTAGTACTACCCTTTGTCCAATGTCCATCCATCGTGCTGAAATTCAAGGTATACTTATTCTCTTTTTCACAACCCTCATAATTCTCGTGTGCAAGCTAACGAGTTGTCTGTTGCTTAGGTGACATCATGCACTCTTTCTTACTTCTATGGATTTGTTCTTTGCTGTCGTCACTCTCACTTGAGTTACCAGTGACCGCCTGTTTAAGCTTGTTCTTGGCACTCGTTCCGAGTCTCGCCTGCTCTCGTTCATGCTGACTTGTCCCTACTCAGGCTTGTTGACACTCGCCCTCAAGTGAAGTTGTCCCCCCATTCATTTTTGCCCTTCGAACTCGTCACAACTTATTTTTGCTTGTTCAGACCTGCCGCCACTCCTCGCGTCACCATTTGTGTTCGTTCTGGCCGTGGCTTCATCAACTATCCAGCTATATGAAAATTTTACAAGTTCTTACTGCTTTTCGAGTTATTTTTCACCGCCTTGATAACGGTTTGCAGCTCTTTACATCAGGTGTTTAATTCGTAGCGTATAATGTAGACGCACTTTATGGATGAGCAGAACCAGTCTTCCCTTTCCCTCTATTTAATCTAATTTAATTTATATCATATAACTAAAATTAAACTGCCGAACAGCCAAATATTATAGTTATTATGTAATCAATCGTTGGGAAGCGACAATTTGGCTGTTCCCTTCCGCTTCCGCCATTTCGTCAGCTTCGTTATCCTTGACATTCCTACACCCAGTTCTTAATGGCCGCAACTGGCCTCGCCATGTACAGTGGCATCAACGACTATCCCACCCATTCCACTACGATCATGGCTGAACATCAACAGATCTCACAGCTACCAGAGGAGCAATATGTCTCCACCTTCTTCTGTCGAGCTCTATACGACTATCAGACAAACGATGCTTCTTCTCTCTCCTTTCACAAGAATGAAATCATCGAGGTTCTTACACAGCTCGAATCAGGGTGGTGGGATGGACTGCTTGGTGAAGAACGGGGATGGTTTCCATCCAACTATGTGACTGTGATTTCTGACGAGGAGGCAGAGTCTGCACTTTCCAGTCATGATACTTCAACTCATCAAGAACCTCTCCAGAGAACTCATGAGGTCACTCATGACACTCAGAATGGCTTCCACTCCCAGATACAAGACCACTTATCAGACAGTCAATGGTCAGGAGATAGGCGCGGTACATCTGTTCCGTTGCATGGTCTTCCAGAACTACGCAGTACGAGCTCAAACTTGCCGAGCGACTTCTGGATGCCACAGGTCACACAAGATGGTCAGGTGAGCACCTTGCTCGATATGGTTGTTTACCACAAGACCAACCTGGTTCTCCTCATATAGATATACTATCTAAACACGCAAACTGGCCAGCATTCACGAGATTTACCGGTCGAGGTTGACGATATCTCAGTCAGTGAACTTGCTGGACTAGCAACCTCTCCATCAAGTTCAAGATCCGGCACCGGCGCTGGGTTAGGACTCAGCGCCTTGATGGAACCTTCCATTGCAGGTTTTGGTATCCCGAAGCGCTCCGGTACGCCTGAGCCTTGGGCGAGACGGCTTGCCGATGATGGCATGTCTTACTATTACCGGAATAAGCTCACTGGTCAAGTGAGCTGGACATTTCCGGAAACAGAGGGTGTTATGAAGATGGGCAGGAATCGCGCCCTCACTAGTTCTTCCACTGCCTCCTCGGATTTATTCAGTAGTCCGGATGAGGATTTGGCGCCCATAAGAATGCGATCCGATTCAGCGACGTTCCAAACGCGACATACGTCAGATAGAAATCACTCCAAATTGGAGTATGTCAGTGACTCTGAAGACTCCTGTCTCTACTCTCCAGACCATGGTGATTCACCATCAGTCAGTGGTCGCTCTCACAGCGGTCAAGATCTATTCGTGGATCAGATAGACAAGAAGCCTTCTGTCGAACTGACCGCAGCCGAGAAAATTGCCCAATCACTCCAACAATCTTTAGCACCACCACCATCTGACCTCATTTCGGATCTCTCTCATATCGCACATAACGCCATTGCCGCCGTTGTTCGGACAAATCAGTCACTGGTCGGCATATCTCGTAGAACGGAGCACGGTCAGCTTGACAACCTCATCAGAACTGTCGTTACTACTGTCCGTAATTTGCTCTATATATCCGCACCACCTGGTCACATACCCAGTAATCTCGTACCACGCGATGCCCGTGGTCGCCGCGAGACTACTGCATCACAAACACTCCTGAAACCAGCTCAACGAAAAGTAACTGCTACTTTATCGAAGCTAGTTCTTTCCGCTCGAGCAATGGAGTATGATTCTGGTCCCGCAGCACATGAAACAGCATCTCGTATCGAAAGCGACGCAGAGGAACTTGATCGTGCCATCATGACGTTCGTTGTTGAAGTTCAACGATGCCAGAACGAACAACTTGGTGATGTAGGAGCCAAACGAGTTCAAGGTTGCTTCTCCCCAGTCTACCTTGGCTTAGGGCTAGTCGGTGCAGGATATGCTGGGAATTGGAAGGGTTTTGGTTGGGTACCCCTGGATGACAATGACGAGGTTCCACAGAGAATTTTGGATGGCACTGTTTTCTCTGAGTTCAAGACGCACATGGTGTCGATGCAAGCGAAGTTTGGAACATTCCATAATGCGCTCAGGAGCATCGGCGACGAGTATCGTGAGTATATTGATATTTCATGTTATGATCCATTTGATGACATGTTTTAGAGCAACGAGTATGGGGTGCAGGCCGGGAACTCCTGTCAGGTCTTTCATCACTCCTACTATTCGTTGCCAATATTCATATTGCTCGTCATGTTGACATCGATGGTTTCTATTCTGAGACACCAGATGCTGAACGAGCCGCTCTGTACAATCAAACCGTTGACAGGGCTCGTTTACTCGCTCGCACGCTCGAAGCGGTGGTACAAGCTCTATACGATGACGCATCTACCCTGCTTCTTACGATGCAGCGAGTTCGCCATCTCAATCGCAGAGCTTCACGGCAAGACCATGACTTGCAATGCGAGTACCTAGACTCCATCTCTACTTCCCTCAAATCAAATCTCCAATTCGTCATGCAAACCCTTGATGCGCTACTTTCCCTTGGCTATGATCAAGCAGATATGGCGCAGGGAGAGTATACGAGTGCAATAGAGTTGCGCATGTCACGATTAAGCATCATTGACAGCCACTTTGATGCCCGTCCTATGTCGCTCATTAACCCTGCGGATCCCGAGAGCGAAGACATTGTTGACATCGAAGTTGCTTTTGGTGCATCTGGAATCAAAAGGCCAGGGGGCGACCGAGCACCAACATTCAGAAGTCAATCACAGTTGTCTGATACAACCATTACTCTCACCGATCGATCACTTATGTCTGCGGCCTCAAGTTATGATCCTACTATGTCGGCACATACCCTGATCCCTTCATCATCGGAGAAATCGCAGGATGTGATGTCGATGAGCGACTCGACGTCAATGCTTGATGATGAGGGTAAGCGGCGGTGTTTTTTCCCTCCTAACTCTGCTTAAAGACCTGTACAGCCACGACCACCAGAGCAGTAACTAATGCTAAGAAGATCAAAAAAATCTTCGGTGATGACGCTCCTGAGCATATCATCAGCACAAAACCCTGGTATCTACGACCTGACTACACGAAGAATGATATGATCATCGATGTGGATGGAAGCGTGCGAGCAGGAACTGTTCCAGCTTTGGTTGAACGACTGACGTCACATGACCCTTCAGGTAAGCCTGCTGGGCTATATTACCGTGTTTTATTTAGATTTTGCTTTCCAGATCCTACGTTCATTAAAACGTTCTTGATGACGTACAAGTCATTTACCACTCTTGATGAACTTTTCGACCACCTCGTCCGCCGCTTCTCCATCCGAACTCCCGAAGGGCTCAGTCCCAGTGAAGCGGAGGAATGGAGGAAGCTTAAGCAACATATCATTCAGATGCGGTATGTTATCGTTCATTCTTGCGAACTTAACTTATGCCGCTTTTAGCGTTCTGAATACTTTCAAGGCCATGGTTACAGACGGGGATTTCCTTGAGAAAGAGGATGTGTACATTCTGAATCGAATAAAAGAATTCCTGCAAAACGAAGAAGTCAGTAAGGTCTTAGCTGTGAAGCAGTTACTTTCTCTCGTTGAACGGGCAGTAAGTCTAATGTCGTTAGTATGGTCCAAGCTATCTGACGCGGGTGTTATAGCGTGGAGGAGATTTCAAGAAGGGCTTGACTCCCAATTTTGGCAATCCACCAACATCCATAATGCCTAAGCCGAACAAGAAGTTGAAACTTTTGGATATAGACTCCTTGGAATTGGCACGGCAACTGACAATCATGGAGAGTCACTTATACCAAAAGATCCGACCTGTGGAATGTTTGCAGCGTTCGCGGGAGCAAAAGACAGACCACAACGATAATATTGCTCGCGTCATCCAGACAAGTAATCAGGTATGGTCCTGATCTCCAATAACGATTTTGTATTCATAAATCACTAGATTGCTAACTGGGTAGCCGACTCGGTTCTCAGCCACGAGGATTCCAGGAAACGTGCGGCTATCTTAAAGCAGTTCATAAGTGTGGCCGACGTGAGTAGTTCGCAGTGAAATTGATTCCACGATGGCTTACTTTATTTAGCGATGCCGTTTAATGCACAATTATTCGAGCATGGTTGCCATAGTATCTGGATTGAACTCGCCTCCTATACGACGTCTCAAACGTTCGTGGGAGCAAGTAAATGCGCGACATATGGCTCAGCTTGGCACCTGCGAGTTCACTATTGATTCAGGCAAGAATTTCAATAATTATCGTTCGACTCTTGCCAAAGTTTCGCCTCCTTGCGTACCTTTTATTGGTGAGTTTTCGGACTTTTCTTTTTAACTGCTGGATATTCACATTATCTAAAGGTGTCTTCCTTACAACACTAACCTTCATCCAAGATGGAAGTAAGGACACTTTACCAGGCAACTTGGTAAACTTCCGAAAACGCCAGAAAGCTTCGGAGGTGATCCAAGACATTCAGCGCTGGCAGGCATTCCCACATAATTTCAATCCTATCCCGAGCGTGCAGACTTACCTCGAAGAATCACTTGCCAAGTTCAGCGAGCAGGTTGATGTAGGTGATTTCTTTTGGAACCTCAGTCTGGAACGTGAACCCCGCGAGAGAGAAGACGAGAAGATGGCTCGACTTCTCCAAGAGAGTGGATTTTTGTAAATGGACGCATGTGTTTATATTCGTATAGCTGAGTGTAATTAACTTTCTGGTTAATTATATGTCCGCTGTATCTCTTGGATACTGGTAGTGTATATGATCCTCTAACTGAGTCGGGGCAGGGGAAGCAGTTGTTCTATGTCTTCCTGAGGTCGGAAGGTTAAAGTGATCTGCAAGGCCAGAAATCTATTCCAGATTACTCGGGGATGATCTACCCGTATTCGCATTCCACCTCTGAGCCCTCCTTCTTGCTACCACGTTGCCTTTGTAAACCGTCGTGCGTTCGAATCCTGGATTTAGCACCACGGATTGCCATCCATGCGCTCCATGCATTATGACAAAGTCGGCAGGATCACCGACACTCGGGATAAGTCCATCCGCTTGATGTGCAAATACCTGACGAGTTTTTCTATCCATGATGCCAATGGCTTCTTTAGATATTGTCGACACTGATTGCTGTGAATATTGTCAGGATACCCTGGTAACGAATGCAACCTAGTTCACTTACCAGAAGTACTTTCCAGTCCAGTTCTGTGCCTACTTGAAACAATGCAACCCCAAGGCTTGCAAGTGTGAGGGGGTCGACTGACCCTTGGGGTGTAAAGGCATTTTCGACGTTATTTACAGAGAGTGCAACATGCACTCCATACTCGCGGCAAACCTGGGGGACATTGAGCGTGCGCCCTGCAAGCGGGACACTAACTTTCCCCCAAGAATTCGCACGACCCATCATGTAAATATCGCTTTGCGGTAGCCCGACGATCTCCAATGGCAGCGTTTCCATGGCACGCTTCAATTCTGCCCATTCTTCCTGCGAAAATAGTCCCAACCTTGTTGCATGTCCAATCGTAACAAGCTTTCCACCACTCCTGCACCAGGGTTTCTGGCGCATCTGCTGTAGCACATCCCAAACCATCGGAGCGACGTCCGGGTCAAGATTATAATCCAGGTGAAAGTCTGCGTGCAGGTTGTGTTTCTCAGCGAGAGACAATATGAGTTTGACGTTCTCGACAGCATGTGCGCGATCGGGCTCGACCCAAGGCGCAGACCCGACGACAGAAACTCCCGGGCGAGAAACTGCGTCGCATAGCAAGCTGTAATTTGGACCAGGTTCTGTCGAGGCTGCAAACTCATAAAGCGCCTCTTGTGCGAAAGCTAATAGCAAACATCAGAGCTTTGAGAGCAGCAGCAAGACAGGTGATAGTAACGGACCAACTATTTGGATATGACAGACCTCAGCCCATTCTTTGGCTAATTCAAGTCCTATGTCTAGACATGTGAACCTCACTGTTGTATCTACCTCAACGAAGGCCCTCATCGCAGTGACGCCAGATTCCACACTCTCTCGGATGAGACGAGAGGCCCTGACGTAAAGATTATCGACATCCTTTGGAAATTCTGCTTTCGCTTTATTCGTTACATGAAGAGCTTCAGACAAAGACCTGTAGACCATAACCATCAGCAAGGAAATCATAAATCCGATACAGTATCGCACCCTGTGATTAACGGTTCACACTGATCAAGTATGAAGCACTTGTCAAGGTGAATGTGCGAGTGGCAGAGTCTTTACTACAGGCTTAGACATAGTAGTCATGATGGATATAGCATCGAACATACGAAGGAATTAGCACTCCACCGTCGGCGTCGATCAATGTACCCTGATAATTGTCGTGTATGCATGATCCTGAGGGAGTTACGTTTTGTACTCGACCATCAAGACAGGTGATGTCCCACGCGAGATTCCCCGAATATCTTTCAACGGAAGGCAGTCGAACATTGCGTATCACGGTAGTACCATGGCCTGGATTCGTCATTGTAGTAGCTGGCAGATCCTCGTGCAGTGGGACAGGTAGCACGGATCCAACTTTCTCATGGTATATCAGTTAAACTTGTTCCAGGTTCAAGAATAGCCTGAGAGGCCCACCTCATTGACAAATCGTGGAATAGTTTCAGATGCTGGAAAGATTCGTGATTTGGTTACATTCCGAAGTCAACGTGTAAATGACAATCATCTGTGCACATTGGTAGTGTGTAGGGTGTCGCCGGTAATAACCCTTCAAGCTTCAAATTCGCCCGGGCTGCGAAAAGTTCTGAGGTCATAGGCCAGCGTGCCGGTGGAAAATTCGGGACCAGAAACAATCTCTAGATCATAGCCAGGATGAACTTACTAGTACGAATATTGAAGATAGTCGTTTCGTTCTACTAACAACTGTTTCACCTCACACATCACTATTAAGCTAGTAGCCCAATATTAGCCGGATGCAAAGCTTTGACTAAGATGACTGGGGTCTTATAATGTCTCTAAAAAGACCTCCATTGGCCAACCCATATAAAAAGTGGTTTTTCAGATACTCATACTTGGCTGGAGCTCGAAATACAAGCGCGAAAATAATTTATGGAAGGTGCAAGGCGGTTAACCATATAGTATCATCTCTAGCAGAGGGGTCATGCCAGTGCCACTGTCGACGTCTCCAAGGTTAGGGGAAGTGTCTTCTCAAACCACTTCAGGGTCTGATTAATGGATTCATCAAAAGCCTCCTTGACTTCCGGGAATTCAAGGTAAGGCCTGCAGGCGAATCCATGGACAGTACCTGACAATGCAAGGTGAAAATGACTGGTAAAGCTCTGAGTGGGGAATTACGAGCCTTTATAATCCACGAACTCGTAATCGACGAAGTTATCCTTCCCTTTACGAGCCTCAAGTAGTGCTTCAGTCTTCCGGCGGATAGCAGGACTAAAACTCATGTCGTCTGTTATGATTCACCGTATTAGCTGCTACTCGCTTCATCACAACCTACACTAACCTTCGGCACATACCCAAGAAGTAGGACACTAGAAACAGGGTCACTCTCACCAAGAGGGAAATCAAGTGAGGGGCCTACATTAATCGCCTTCACATCTGCTTCAGAGATTCCTGCAGGGTGGCAAACCACTAAGCTATCAAAGATATCGAGCGAGGCCAGTCTGACTCCAAGGGATCCTCCAAAGCAGTATCTTTGGTAATTTTCTGAGCAATACAGATCACTTGGCGAAAAGTTACACACCCGACAACACCAACTTTTCCATATTTCCGCTGCTCGCGAACCTTCTTAACAAACTGAGAAGGAGTTGGGATGATCCTTCCAATAAAATAGAATGAATATACTAACAGCAGCGGCTCTCGGATCAACAACTGACGCTCGATTCCGAATGACTATCCCAATGCGTGGTAGCGCAATCACGAGAAGTTTTATCTTGTCCCAGAGGGGCCATATGCCAGGTTGTTTCTGCATGAGGTTGTGTGCCATACTATTCACGTCAAAAAGCGGGGATCCTTCGCGCAGTTCATGAATTTAAGACGCTTTATGAATCATGATGAGAATTGAGTACCGTTAAAGAGGTCCGGAATCCAGACGTCACAAGAGAGTTCCTTCGAAAATTTATCTGCCAAAAGGTGTGAGTTCACAAGTGGCAAGCCGAAGGCATCACTGAGAAGGATTATCGCGCGACTTTGGTGGGCGATGGTGTCCTGCACATTGGAGGCAAGATAAGTATCGATGCCATCAATCTTGGTGAACAAGCCTGTAGGCTTGCCTTCAAGGATTGATCCTTTATAGCAGTCCGGACAACTCATTGGTTGAACGAACTTCGAGGAACTTGTATGCTTTTCTGAATTTCCATGGACACAGTGTGACAATGACACAAACACGGAATTACGACGTTGAGGTATTCCTCCAAGGCACAATCGGAGCTAACTTTATTGGCGAGAAATTTAAGCGATCTCTGCCTCCAGGCTGGTGACTCGTGAGTTCTGGCAGATAAATTTACTGGCTTTGTAAGCCAGTCTTAGGGGTTCACTTTCATTTCCGCTCACTAGTATATCACCAGATGTCGGAGTTTCTCCAAATTTAGAATAGAGTCCATACATAGAGTATATCACGGATAACCGGCCATAACCAGCCCAGCCTGGTCACGTCCGTGGTCACGCCCGCGTAAGCAAAGAAGCGTGACCAGGCCAGTACACACGAACCGCCGGATGTACTGCCCCG
>Ga0153978_1000248_pt1 | contig 13658 bp, 14 predicted proteins | sample TSGA062MetaG_FD_104749 | JGI IMG/M metagenome (GOLD analysis project Ga0153978, IMG submission 104749) | Attine ant fungus gardens microbial communities from Georgia, USA - TSGA062 MetaG | ecosystem: Host-associated > Fungi > Mycelium > Unclassified | place: USA: Georgia, Yuchi Wildlife...
ACCACCAGCAGTATGAATAAAGAAAAGATGATCTTGGTTGTTGGTGACAGACTCCAGAATAGCATCAAAAGCAGCAGCTTGTTCAGGGTTAAAAATTGCCCTCTGCTTATTTACCAAAGTTGCCATTTCATCTGCATCATACTGCTCAGCCTATAAGAGAGGATTAGGTATTCTGTGACCCCACTATTGTTGTGGAAGAGGTATGGGTGAAAACTCAGCAAAACTTCTTCCCATTTCTACCAACATCCTGTTTAGATCCCAAAGGCCATAATCATAAACATCATCCTCTGGTATTTTCTGGTCAGCTTGGTAGTGGCTCATATAATATAGTTTGTGCTTGACATCATCACAAAGTCCACTCTTGGTTAGTAAGATCACTACCAACAACCAGCAACATGCCACTTCAGGCTGCATTGTAATTACTTCCTCCAAGCAAATCCTTCACTTATTATCATCCTCCAGTAATCCTCTTGCCATATACACCTTCTTGAATGTGACAAATACTTGGCCATTCTAGGTTCTCAGATGCTCCTAGCTTTTTCCACCTTCAAATATAGTCAAGAGAAGTCATAAAAAAAACTGTTCTCCCTTTGACAGTAACACAAAGTACATTTTTCCAATTACCTTAGCATATTGTCTTGGATGCCATGACTTGGCTTTGGCATTCCAGGTATAGTATTGAGAGAACTACCAGTAGATAAGGCCCAAACCATCATTATGTACAGAGTTGTAGTCAAACCAAGCAGTAAGCCAAGTCTTCTCTACATTTTGTCTGGCCAATACTTCATTGACAGTCTGGTGTACATAAAAATTGACATAGTGCTCATTGGGAAGATAGACAGAAAGATGTTAAACAGCTAGTGACTCTCTATGCATGTTGAACTCAAAGATCTTCCAACAAGCTTCAGTTGGACTAATAAATATCCAAGTGTACTTTGATCTCATCCTGCACTCCACCACTAATCTCCATAGTTGCTCTGTCAGAACCCTTATAGATGTACTTGCTGAAATACTTGACAGTTCCCAATCCAGTAGAGACCTCCATATTAATATAACAATCAAAGAGAAGAAGTTGAGGACAGTAAGGGACCATATATTAATTGGTAAACCTGGTCCTATTGTATTCAAAAACCAAGCCATTGTTAGGCCTAGCATAAAGTGGATAACTGTTCTCAGTCCAGGCTGTTCTCTTTCTATAATCTTTGGAAAAACATTTACTATATCATCTATTGACCATATACTTGGCTTGGGGATTGTCAGTACTATATGGACCATATAACATATATTTGGTGACTTTTGCATAGAAAAGTGGCTGTAGCTGAGGATCAGGTAACTATACTGAGATCATGGAGTTTATATGATAAGGGTCTCAAATGCAATCTTGAGGGTGCAGAAAGATAAGCAGGTGAATATGGGGAAGATTTCTCTTCTAGAACTCAATGGTATGAATATAAGCTACTGCAGTACCAAAGAAGCCATTATCAATGAGCTTAAGAAGTACTTTCTTCTTCTGCTCAAAGAACCATAATACAATATTAGGATGATTAGTAGCTATCTGTCTAGGAAAAAGACTCTGAACAATTTCTGGCCACTTGGGATTAGTAGTCATAGTAAGGAAAAGGTCTAGTTTGTGAAAATGCCTGCAAATGCCCATAGCATCTTAGAACAATTGAGTCATAAACCTAGGACTCTCCACATGAGAAGAAGGAAGAATGAGTTTGTGTCCCAAAGGCCTAATATCTTCTCTATTATGCCTATCATGCACAGCAGCATCTTGTATTCCCTGGTAAAGTTCTGATCTGAGGGTATGTTGATATGTTCTAGCCTAGTTGAGTTTCCTCTATTTATAGTTTGCCCATGCATCAACAACAAACTGCTGAAATAGCTTTCTACTATAAAAGAGGGGTGGCTGAGGACCATCTCTGACATGAAGGTGATAGACATAATAATATGTATTAGAGACCACCTGTGAGCAAGCCTGTTCCTCTCTATCTCTCTATCTTCCATTCTTTCTTCGCTCTCTTAGTTGAGCACCACAGGCTGGAATTCTTGAATGCCATCTATTCTCTCTCTTTGGAAACAATAGAATATAATGGAGAGCAGCATATAAAGGACTGTTCTGGTTTATTCACTCAAGTTGTTTTCTTTTTGCCCATAACACTACATCTCTATTATCTATTGCATAATAGACTCCTTTCTCAGGAATGATAACTGCAATCTCTTTAATAGTAGGCAGATTGTGAGTTTGTTGATCATGCTGTAGATCTACATGCAATCTAATCCTGACCTTCTACTGTTCATCTACTGGTTTGTCCCTGATAAGCTCATATGCATAATGGTATCAACCAATATATGAATGGTTGTCTGGAAGCATTATCTGAAGATTGTCTATTACTACAAGATCCAAGTTATTGTTGTTGGCTCTTCTGACATTGAGCTGCTCTGCTATATCAAGAATATAGATTTGTGCATACATTGGAGTCTAATCTGCATAAGAGAAAAGAACACTAGTGAGATGATGAAGCTCTCTCTGGATTTTGAAACAGTAGGGGCCTGACTGCCTGGTGACTGAGTTATCAACTTTGACTCCTACTGAAGTCATGGCAAAGGCTGCATTATACTATCATATATTATTGTGGAATTCTTTTGAGAAATAGTCATCTCCAGTCAAGTAGTTGTGAAGAATTCCAGTAAGTGGCTAAAGAGGAGGCAGTTAGATCTGTTCTTGTAAACAGTACATGCCAAACCTAAGATAATTGACTCTTGAGAAAGTAAGCTTCTCACAGTCAAAGTGAAGAGCATGACAGTGAGAGCAGATAACAGTCAGCATGCCCAAATTGTTATACTGTATATCAGCCTCCAAGAATGGCTGTCCAGCAGGTGAATAAGATGCAGGGTAAGGAACAGGTGGTAGAATATCATCTACAACAACAGCTTCTTGATCCTGATAATTTATGAGTATATAGAATTTTATTATGCAAAAATCCATATATCTAAATCATATTATCTTCTATATCAACCTCTTGAATAATTCCTTCTCTAATATCCTGTAATATCTAATTAGAATTCATTTATCAATAATCAGTAAAATTTGTTACTCACAACTCTTAAAATATTTTCCTGCATATTCCTATCCATGTTTAGGTCTCCATTACCATCTCTATTCTGATACTCTTCATAATCTAGAGCATCTGCATTCTTGTTTCTCCATTCATCTACCATTTGATTAATTTAAACTATATGAGGTGGTTTTGCTCTTTTTTCTACTTGCAATGCTTTCAACTGTTCTGCTAATCTCTGTTGCTCAATCTGCCTCTCTTCTATCTATCTCTGTCTTTCAGCCTCTACTTTCATTATTTGTGCTCTATACTCCTGAGTTGTCCTTTATTGTTGCTCCCTTAATAGTAAATGCAAATGATCTAAGGCAGAGGTACTATCTTCTATAATTTGAAGTTAATGCTGTTCATTATATTAACATCTGCACAAATCAAGTATAACATCCTCAAGGTTTTGTGGAACATATATAGGAGTTGTTTGGACTTTTCTTCTTCCCCTTTCTCTTTCTCTATTCTAAACAGGAGCTGGAGGGATATTTTGAAGCAAAGCAAGTAGGTAATAGTACTCTAGAACAACTACATGTCTTTGTGCTCACTCCTCAGCTCTTCTAACCTGATGTTCTTCTTCAACAGAGTCCATCTCTCACAATTGTCTTACTATCTCTCTTACAACTATTCTAAAAATAAAGGTATACTATCACTCCTAAGAAGGAGATTCCTACTCTAAACAACTCTCTTAAAGAGCAGCTGTTATTCCCTTGTGTATAAGGATCACAATGGACTCCAAGCACTAGGTTGCTAATAGAAGGGTATACAGGTACACTACTGCAGTATTGCTCAAGGAAACAGTTTGTCTAAAAGGGTAGACCTGAGCTTAGTCATACCAACCATGCTCTACATTACAGCTATAGAGTACTGTCCCCTTTACACCTAGGGTCCAGTATCCAGTCAAGGTATAGAGAGAGTAGAGGGATGAAAGAGTAAAAAGGGAGAACAGGGGATAGTGATTGAAAACAGAGAAGTTGATGAGCTGGCACTATTTGTACATATTTATTTCTCTCCCACATATCCAATTTGGGCTGAATATGAAAAGAAAAGGGTATTACTGAGTATATTTTGTTGTTAAAATTCAAAGAAAAAAAAGAGAAAGTAGAATACAATTTTTTCCAATTTTTCTCCAATTTTTCCTGAATTTATTGAGGAAAAAGTATATATGTGGGAAGAAATTTGATAACCAATTCTTAGCTAAAACTGACAAATACTTACATAATACTTACATAATCAATTACTTAGGCCTATTATCCCATATTTGGTCTTGCATATCTACTAGATTCTTCTTACATACTTACTAGATAAGGTTTTTACATGGGCCTCTAGCCTAACCTAAATATTAGTGCGAGGTTGTAAAGACTTAGGCTCAACCAAGGTAGTTGTTTAGGAAGAATTTGACAGAGTTCCCTATTGGATTCTACTAGATACTTATACAAATATTGGTTGGTCTGTACATCTGTCTTCCATAATCACATGACTATTACTAAGAACTATCTATATCTTACATAATTCTTCCCATGCTATTTATATCTTTCTTGCATTGTATTCTTGGATGTTTTCTATTAAGTTGATGAATGTGTGAGAAATAGTTTTCTTCTTGGGAGTTGTTTCATAACACTAAACCCTCTACTAATTCTAAGTGGAGCTAATGTTGTACTGTCTGTCAGCTCACTATGCTCTCTTTCTACAACAGTCTGTGTAACAGTGGATAGTATTGTCTGTCAGCTCACTATGCTACCTTCCTTCAACAGTCTACAAGGTCACAGCCAGCTCACTTTGCTCACTGTCTGTTCCAATTTTATAATATAATTTATTATAATTTCTTCTAATTTTTCCTGAATTTTTTCTAATTTATAATGAATTTATTGGAATTTTTGAGTGAAAGAAAGGCTGTGGGAATGATTAGGTACATGATTTATCAGTGCCATCTTCCCACATCCTTCTCACATACTCTCTTGAACTAGAAGACTAGACTAGATACTAGACTTGCACAAGATCCAAATCCCAACAAATTGTTTATCACAACTTGCTAATCATGTTACAAAAGATGAACGGACAAAAAGAATAAATAGTATTTCATCTACATCCAACATCATATACCAAGTGTCCAGTCTATTATCTTTCATATTCCTTCATCCATAGAGGTAGCTCCTCTATCACCTTGTGAAGCACCTGCTTCACTATCTCTGTAGGACTCTGAATGACCAAATCTCAAAGTTTCCATTGTCCTGGAACAAATGCTTTCATCCAAAGGGCAATTTGCTTCCAACAAGTTGAGTATCAATTGTGACACCTGAACAGCACATGAGTCAGCAGTGATAGGAAAAATATTTTGGCTTACAATAAAGAGATTAAGGAAGAATGAACTGCTGATGTTTGAATATTAAAGCTAGTATGGGAAAGACCAGCAACAATAATCACATACTAGGCTATGATATTTGAAATAGTCACAGATTCACTTTTGACATAAGCAGCTTCTATAATTGAGTAGACTTCGTAAAGAGTGAGTGCTAGTCCACTTGTTTGCCAATATCGCTTACCCAAGAAACTGAAAAGGATAGACAATTTTAGTTAGACCAGTAATATCTACCTTTGGACTCACAGTATGAATAAGAGTGTTCCATTGTGGTAAAATACATACAACAAATGAGTAGAGGATTTCATATGAGAAATGCAACTGCGTATTCCATCTCCAAAAACCCTCTGTGTTTTGTATGTCATGGTAAATCTGATAAAAGTCAAGAGGACTTCGACTGCTATTGCTATAGCTCTAGAAATGCTATTTTGTGTCAGAAAAAATATGTAAACCAGCAAAGTATTAGAACATGTACTAAAAGGCAAATCTAAGATCAAATTCTACAGGAAGAAAATATGTACTGGTCATCCAGCAGCCATGGAAAGGAAGTAGCTCTCCAGAAATTGAAGTGACATATACAGATAGTACCACTATAGATAGTGCAGCCTGAGAGATAAGATTGGTTAGTGGATAGGTATAGTACCATCTTTGAAGCTTACTAAGACCTCGACTAATTTCAACCATCAGTCATTTCTAATGATCAGAATGAAATTCTACAGAACATACCTGTTATTATGAGATAGAGAAAAAGTGTGACTGGAATCAAGATTATTAGAATAACCAGTCCATCTTTACATGTTTCTAGTCACCAATGAAATCCTTGTTCCAGATTGCTCGAAGGCACAGAACCAGCAGAATCTTTAGCACCAATGAACTTAACATTGTGATGAAACTATTGACATAAGCTGCTATAGTCCCTGACAGTTACAATAAAACTTACTTGAGAGCTAGTGATACACCAAAGAGACACCTGGAAAAGGGCCAGATCAGACCGACCAGCAAATATATTTGATCTATACTACTAAAATATCCTACTAGTCAACAAAAAGTCCAAAAATGAATAAAGAGTAGCATCTTACTGATGTCGATTCCCAGGCTTTATTATCAGCTGGTGAAGTTATCAATATATGTCAAATTACTTCAGATTACTTCCTTATACTGTATAAATTAATTCTAAGAATTTGGATCAGCCATCTTATTAAATAAAGTAAGAGAGCCATTCTTACATCATGCCTATCCAGTTATTTATCAGGACAGAACAGTAGATGACATGCAGTTTTGACTGCTTCTTCCTGAGTTTTCACACGTCAGAGGCAAATGGTCGACCAAAATTTCATAACCAAATTGAGAACATGCCTATAGAGGTGCTGAACCTAGGAGAGGCAAGATATGTCAAATCATTGTTTACGAATGGAAAGTCCCACCTGCTGAGGAACAAGATAGATGACATCATATACCATCAAAGTCGCAATAATGACTTGAGAAAATGCTTCAGCAGTTGCTTTGAGAGAAATAAACTGAGAACCAGCATACCTTCAATGTAACGTGTATTTATCAGTCTCTTCAGGTCAAAGATGTAAAGTTCTTGCGGTATTCCATCTTGATTGGCCATTCTGGTGGGATATGCAGACAGAAGGTATTTTGCATGCAACTTGGTCAAAATGCTTCTATTATATATCAATTGGTTTCATGAGGTTAATCGATTATTGATCTTCTATTCTGATGTGTCCGGACCAAGATATCTGATGAAGGTCCAACCTGTGATCCTGTTTCATCCTAGAAATAATCAGCACATTGTAGCTGTGATGAAACTTGATCTTAGTTGAGATGGATGAGCTATTCTTACATCTTAAATTTCATGATGGGTAGTGGAAAGTTATAATAATTGAAGGGACTTGGTTGTAAAAGACCATTCTTCAGCTGTCACTATTTATTGGAAACCGGTAAGAGACAGGTTCTGTGAAGTCTCAAGCTGCAGAGAATGTAAACCAGTATGTCAATTCTGTGTCAATCAATGGATACTTAGCAATGTCATGTTCATCACTACAATCTTTGAAGAAGCAAGATGTCTTCATAATCACAGTTTTAGCATCTAGTGATGCCTCTTTTGATGTCTCTTTCTTCTTACATCCTGTACTCACAATATCAATGTTCACATTTTGTTGTGCGTGCTGTCACAATGATTGTTGATATCAACTAGCAGCAACAACAGTTCCAACACAAGAGAGATCCAGTGGTTGCAGCAGACAAGATTGACCTCTTTCTTTCTTTCTATCTCTTACTATGATTGAACCTACTTTGTTTTCTCTCTTAGCTCTGTACCAGGCATATCTCATCAAAATCCCTTTGGCATCTCATGTGAGCTGCAAGAATAACCTGAGCATATTACAGGTCTGAAACTTGTGCTTTGTCTGCTGCTATCACCAATATGTCCAAGTTTATCCCATGAAACATGAGTCATGATTGATCTAGCATATGAGAACTATACATGACTCTCGTCCCAAGTAACAATGTGTGTGAAATCTGATATTGATGACCACATGATCAAAATCACAATGTGGGAACCCAAAGGTATGTGAATAGATGAGAGAAATAGCCTGATAGGCTCAATACAGATGCACCTTGACTGATAAGAAACTAAATGTTGAAATTTATATAGAGAGGTGTGGCTGCTATAGCAGCATAGTACAGTGGCTGAGCAACTTGCTACACACTTACAAGGTATACATCTGTTTTAATCTTTCAAAGATTGGTGGGTTGTATGTAGCAACTTAGTCTAAGATGACCTAATCATACTCCTAGTCTGAGTTGACAAGGAGAACTCAATAGAGTTCCCATTCAATTGTCCTATACTACTTATACACATTTGGTATTTACAACTGTTTACCAAGTCCCACATATCTCTTTTGAGTCATGCTGTCTTGTATATCCATTAATTACCTAATCAAAAGAAATGGAAAATAAATGAAAATAAATATTGACTTAGCTGTTTTGGCTGAGTTATGATATTATAGTCTTGATAGTAAAGTAGAAAATAGAGATAAGCAAGATTTGTAGGGTTTATAGTTGTCAGGAATGTGGAGTAGAATAAGGATTAGCTAATAGAGTAACTCCAAGATAGCATAGATCAAGGAGTAGAAGTACTAGCTAGTAAGAGAAATGAAATATATATATACTCTGAGATATATTAACCAAGGAGTAGGAGTTCAGTGACAACAATAAAAGATGATCTTGGCTTCAACATATGTATTGTGCCCTGATCTCCTATTGCAAATAATCATTAATTTCAGAGACAAGGAGATATTGTCAGATAACTGAATAAAGGTTCAAAGTCCAAGTTGAAAAGTATATAGAAGAAGGAAAAGGAATATGGACAAGTACAAGTAGATGTTAATCTATAAACTGGATTGCTACCATATATCTACTCCATATATATACTATAGCTAGAATAGGAGAGAACCAGTCTACACTACAATACTCCTATATAACTAGGAGTGATTATTTAGGAGATAAATAATAAAGAAAATTTGGTATATAACAGTACTTTCCCCTCAAGGCTAAGCCCTCAAAGCCCCAATGTATAAGCAATTTAATTATCACCTGATTGAATAAATAAAGAAACTTTACCAAATTTTTTTGCTCTTGATCCCTAACTATCACCATGTCCACCAACATAGATGCCATAGATGCTATTGATCTTGTCCCTTTCTGATAACAAAGTCTATAAACAAGAAAGGCTCTATCATTGTAATGAGCTCCAAAAACAAGAGAAGAAGAAGGCCACTAAATGTTTGTTATAAAGGCAAAAACATGCTGCTAAGAAAAAACAATAGGATGAACTTGTGGAACAACTCCAGTTCCAACAAGAACAAAAGGAGTAAGATTGTCTCTGTAAAGAAAAAGAGGAGAAGAACAAACATATAGAGCAGAAAAAAGCTACAAATGTATCAACTCATTGTCCTCTTGACAACTGCTTTTACCAGTTGGAGGCAATGCAACAGAATGTTGTTGCCACAGTCAAGGATAAGATCATAGTGAACAATTTCCAAAAACAAAAAATTCTCTGTATTTTCTTCTACAACAATTTTGAAAATATGATGCTGATTAAATCACTAGTCCTCCCCAAGAAACATTGGATGGAATTGCTTCCTATGGAGAGTCCAGCTCAACAGTAGAAGAGGAAGGAGTTAGAGGTAGAATTTGAAGAAGAAAATGTTATAGGTGGTCGTACTCCATGCCTACATTGGTATTAGTATAGAACAAACTGTGAGCTTCAAGAATTGATATAAGTGTTCTTTGTATTTCCAGTATGAAATTAACTTTGTATAGGAAATTGACTACTTGTTAAGTTTGTGCCAAAGCTAGAGTGGTTTGTCACCTGTCCTCCAAGGAATCTAGAAGGAAGGTAAATAAAGAATGGACCTCCAAAAGATTGAGGATAGTAGCAAGCAAGCATTTAGTGAATAAGGAATAGAAAGTTCACATAAAGTCATTGTTGGAACAATTGATCATTCAAGTAGGAAATTTGATGGGGATGGCAAATTGGATTGAAGATAAGTTGGAAAAAGTGGGCAAGAGTTCAAGGAGATTAGGGAGCAAGTTGATTATATAGGCAGAGACTATAAGAGAAGAGATGGAAACCAAAAAGAAAAAGAAAAGAAAAGATAAAGAAAAGAAAAAAGCAGAAGAGAAAATAGAAGTAGATAGTTCAGGAATAAAAGTGATAGAGATGGAGGATTTGGATATAGAAGGAGTTGAGGAGCAGTAGTATAGTCAAATGTCTTTCTTATTTTTAGTGAATATTATGCCATTGTCTGCTCCAAAAGATTTTCAGTATGAGAAATGGAGAAGAAATTGTTACAAGTATTTTAAGAGTGAAGTGTTGCTCCATTGCAATAGAAACTACATGATTTTAGAATACAAGTACTCAACTCTGTACAAAAGGAACTGCAACTCTGAAAAATACAAGTAAGCAATATATGCATAAAAAAACTGCACAAAGAGTGGTGTTATGAAACAACTCCCAAGAAGGAAACTATTTTTCATATATTTATCAACTTGATAGAAAATATCCAAGAATACAATGTGGGAAAGATATAATTAGCATAGGAAAGATTATGTAAAGATATGTATAGTTATTAGTAAAGGTCATGTGATTGTGGGAGACAGATACACAGACCAATGGACATTTGTATAAATAACTAGTACAATCCAACAGAGAACTCTATTGAGTTCTTCCTGAACAACTACCTTGGTTGAGCTCTAAGTCCTCATGACTGCACACTAATACAAGAACTCAATCTCTATTGTTGACCCTGCATCTTGCAGCCTCAACATTCTCTATTTTCATTTACTCTCTTATTATTCTTAATAGTGAGCATAGTACTCACAAGTATCTTGGATAGTGGGCTCTAGCTGTAAAGGGAACTTCACTGTCAGTTAGGAACAGTGAGTAGAAGGCCTGGACAAAACTCATGTCCCCACCCAAGACCTGACCTCTATATTGAGTATATTAAGATATAGACTTAGGAGTGAAGTTCTGATCCCAACCAGTGACAATTGAAAGGAAAAAACTCAATGGAGTTCCCTGTTGGATTTCTACTACTACTTATATATTAGCACAGGGTTATGAAGACTTAAGGCTCAACCAAGGTGGTTGTTCAGAAAGAACTCAATAGAGTTCCCCATTGAATTCTACTAGATACTTATACAAATATTAGTTGGTCTGTGTATCTGTCTCCTACAATCACATGACCCTTACTAAGAACTATCTATATCTTACATAATCCTTCCCATGCTATTTATATCTTTCCCATATTGTATTCTTGGATGTTTTCTATCAAGTTGATAAATGCATGAGAAATAGTTTCCTTCTTAGGAGTTATCTCATAATATTATACAAATGTCTCATGGTTTATATGCCTACTTCCCACAATTACAAGACCCTTACTTAATAACTATATAGTTGTATATAATATTATTCCATACTATTTATAGCTTTTTCCATCAAGTTAACAAATGTATAGGAGATATTTTTCTTCTTTGGAGATAACTTATAACATAGACCCCCCTTCAAGGTTCCTTGTTCCAAGGAGTTTTTCTATTTCTTTCAATTTTCTTCCCATCTCTTTTCCCTTTCTCTTTTATACTTCTTCCTTCTCTATCTGTATACTAGCTTGGCTGTGACCTCCCTTGGTAGTTGACAACTAAACTTCTTTTCTTCTTCTTCTAGCTTTTGTTGTCTAACTTCTTTGGCCTTTTCTCTATACACTCTCTCAAACTCTTTGACCAGTTTCTTTGCATTTTCCAAATTCTCCCTTTCTTTCCATGTGTCTGCCTCCACTGTATACCCCTTCTATTATACTAAGAGACTATCCTTCTCTCATACTTTTCTTTTATTTAGAATTTTCTCTATCTTGTACTTCTCTTTTCCATCTATAACTACTGGTTGTGGTGGTACTACCTTCTAGCCTTCTACTTGGGGTCTGTACAATTGTACTCTATTTATATTGACTACTGGATGTATTTTAATAGCTAGGGGTAATTTGATCAATTGCATTTGTTGAAATAACCTTTTTTACTTTGTATAGGCCTACAAACTGCTGTCAGCTTCTCTGTCCTTCTCCCTTTTATTTTTTATTTCAAGTTCTTTGTACTTAGCATTACTAAGTTCTCTTTTTGGTATTCATCTCTCTTTCTTCTTTTTCTATCTGTATACTGTTGATGGAGAAATGAAATAACAAGGGTAAACAGGACAGATCAGAGAGGCAAAATCTCCAAGCTGCTTTACAGTTGTACACAATTGAGTAGGTGCTGGAGAGGTAAATCAAATAATAGAGAGCTTATGAAGATTGATATAAGAGAAGCCAATAGAAATCTAGAAGATAAAATGTTTTTAGTATCCTTTTGAGAGTACTCTTACTGATTTTGGATCTCAAAGACACATGTTTATCTTATACTGTAATACTACCCTTCTCAGTCTAGTCTAGTAGCCTAGCTCACTATTAATACAGCAGTACTGCCTAGAACTTCCATGCCCTTGTATAAGCTCTACTTCAACTGATCATACAGTTGGAAACCTACTCTAAAAACATGTAGCAAGTGGTTAAACTTCTAGCCAAGTGAATGTCCAAGTTCTCCTCAAAGTCAAGTATCCCTCAAGGGAAGTTTTATAGAGTTTTACAAAGAAAGAAAAGTGGGAATAAATCTCAAATTACCCAAAGTAGTCTTTTAGCTCTAGAGCAATAGAAAGTAAGATAATAGGGGTAATTCATATGGTGCTACTCTGTACTACTAGAGTATTTTATTAGGATTACAAATCATGGAAACAGCAAAAGAAAAAAACAAAACAAAACCTCTAAATTCCCAAAGATAACAAGAGTGGAATAATAAGAAAGGATTTTATCCAATCATACAGCTATTCCTTCCCATTTCCCTAGTCCTGCTCCTAGTATCCTTCTCCAGTTAGTATGGCTGCTGTGAGCCTCTTGGCGGTCCATGAAGGGCAGAGTCAAACATGAGTCTGACTGCTCTCAAGTGCAATGTCTTCATTTGCCTCTTCTTTTATCTCTCCAATCAACTTCTCTTGTTCATACTTCTACTCTTTCTACTTCTATACTCATATTTCTCTCTTCCAAATCTTCTTTTAGTATGTTTGCAATGTCCTCTCAAGAGGTTGCTCTTTTCAATTCTATTTATAGTTGGCTATCAAGAATAATGGCCCTAATATGATAGTAATCTTACTCTTTCTAGAGGTTGACAGTTATTGAGACATAACATCATTATAATAGGAAGCAAGCTCTCTAAGGCTCTGTTCACTCTCAAGAGTACTTCTAGAGGGAAGTTTTGTTATAGATATGTTATGAAATTCTCTAGGCTGTTTCTATGAGATTTAGATAGTGGTGGTTACAGCCACTACTCTACCACTTAAGTGGTGTACATAAGTCCATAACTGGATGTCTAGTGGTTATATTTGGAGAGTCAAACCTGCTTTTTGAGCTGGATTATAGTATAGTTTTGTGACAAATATCATAAATATTGCCTAAAAAGACTATCTGGCATAACAATGGTGATGTTATCACTAAGTCTTGACGACTCAAGGACCACTTGAGATGAGTGTTTAGGAAGAACTCGATGGAGTTCTCCGTTGGATTGGACTACCTACTTATACTACTTTTACAAGTGGCTGTACACTA
>Ga0153978_1000251_pt1 | contig 13610 bp, 15 predicted proteins | sample TSGA062MetaG_FD_104749 | JGI IMG/M metagenome (GOLD analysis project Ga0153978, IMG submission 104749) | Attine ant fungus gardens microbial communities from Georgia, USA - TSGA062 MetaG | ecosystem: Host-associated > Fungi > Mycelium > Unclassified | place: USA: Georgia, Yuchi Wildlife...
ATACCCATAGACATAATGCCGGCGGACCGACGCCTCCAAGAAGCATCTACAGAGGAGGCATATTCCTTGAACATATGGGCCAAACCAGCGCTCGTGGATAACCTTGAGAGCACATGCACATCACCATCTTGAGTTGCTTGGGCTATTGATGAGGCTACCATAAGTGCTAAAAAAAGGCGAAGGACACACTACCTGGCGACATGGCCGTGCGCATGGGCTCCATCAGAGGATAGCTAGTGAAAGATATTCTGGGACCTGAGTTTTGAGAGCTTATTTCAGCTTTCAAGGCATATCTTACGTTTCTCCGATTGGGTTATCGATCAAGTTATTTTTCCAGCTCTCGTAATTTTGACGCTCCAGGGAACCAAACCCACGAATGACATCATGTGAAGAGTAGAGGCGTCTCTGCATGGTATGCGCGTTGAAGCATCAAAGCATACGATACTGAAATCATGGTTCACCTCAATTTGTCCCGAAGGGATCGTGAAATTTGCTATATTGTGGCAGAAATTTGTATCAACGTTGACCGGGAGCACTCCACCGATCTCGGCAAATGCAGGGAGATCTCCGCCTATTCCGATGTGGGATCCATAAGTATTTATACTTATACTATGCTGGGGTGTACAAGCTCTACATAGTCAATTTCTAGGTGATAGTTTATGAATAAAACACGAGACGAACCGAAGGGCAGATGTCACAGTTTCCATGTGGGCTGCAATGATGCTCGATGAAAAATAAGGCGACTAGGAGATGTATATCCTAATCCTTCATTTAGAAGATCAAAAAATCATCCACACCTTTGGCATCGGAGATCCGGCCCAAGCCTTCCTTGGCCAAGCCTGAGGCATATTGATGGGTATGGATAGGTTCGTGTGCTCTTGTAAGCTCTGCAGATAAAAAGCCTCATTGAAAAGACGACGTATACGATACACCTGATATGTTATTAGCCTTCTGAGTCTCTATATTGAACAATGTGGAAGCGCACATGATTGGCATCAAAAGGTGCTCTATCTAGTATGGGGAAGACGACTGCAGGCGTTTTCAAGAATTCATCTTCCAGATCAGCCCTGAGTGCATTGGAGAATCCACCGAAGGCTGAAACATCGGTCATGAGGTGAATACCCTACCATCTCATTAGGACCAATCATCAAGAATCAGATCTAAACACGAACCTGGATGCTATCGCTCTCTTCAAGAAATGCCCGAACAGATGAGTCCATCAAATCGTTGTCCTGAAAGATTCAGTGATGACAATGGCACCTATCGATAGATGAACAAACTTACTTCATTATACTGACGGAATTGATCTTGGCTCTGCTTCCAATCATCTGCCCCACCATTTATGGGCTGACTGACTCGATGAACACTGCGAGGTAGATAGTAAACATGACTGAAATCAGACCAGTACCGGACCTCTGCGAGACTTGTGAGTTGGAGATCAACTCGATCTTTCTGAATGTGATACGGGCTTTTGGTCACTTCATTCTGTCTTATCTCTTCCACTGGTTGATCCCTCGAGCACGCAAATCAGGAGTTGCAAGAGAAGTTCTGTTACGAACATACCACAGACCATGGTTGGGAGCTACATCGTCTATGATACCCGTTGCCGCATTGGATCGAGCCAAAGTACCAAAATTCTCTAACCAGAATAGGTTCAAGTGAAGTTGACCGACACGCATAATGTTTCCAACCTTTCCAATCAAACATCAGGACCCTCGGATAGAACATGACGCCCTTGAACAATCTCAACAACCAAAAAAGGCATAGATAAAGAGGCAACTGAAGAGTCTTACATTAGGATTCTGTCGTTCAGTGAGTGAGATCTGATCGTCGATTGAACCTTCATCTCCTGGTTGTTGGGAAGGATACGCCTCTTGAATATTCCAGAAATGCGTTCCAATGTAATTGGAGTAATTTCCCAGTTGAAAATAGAGAATTTCTCTCATCAGCGTCGTTGGTGGCCCTCAGCAAATCTAGTCACGTAGCACTGTCACATTCTGATGATACGAAACGACATCAACTGCAATATTTTTCTTTGGAAAATTATCGGTATAATTATGAGATTTTCTCCAGTAGTCCCGCATAAGGGACAGTTAATTTATACGTGCCGATGCTTCTATTCTAAATGCTTCCTTCTTTACCTCTACACTCAATGGGAAAAGGTATTATGTACCAAGACTTGGGGACATAGTAGTATTACGGTAAAATGGAAACTACCACTGACCATTTACAACACCACACGAAACCTATCTAGGGCTCTACGATCTTCAGAAGACAACGGTGCCCATGATCTATTCTGTTGTTGGATGATATCTTGTGGATCGGGTAAAATACGCTTCTTCGGTTCCTGTGGTGATGCCCGTGGTGATGAATTGAGAGGCGGCAGTGACATTCTCGGTTCTAGATAATGATTTTGTGAAGGTGGAATTGACGTTTGTACTTTCGAAATCGGAGAATAGGTCTGAGGACAATAGGCATGAGCCAATGGGGCGTCATCATAAATCTCGCTGTCATCAGAACCATATGAAGGCCGGTCAGGTTTTCCACACGAACTCTTGCTACTTATAAAAATGGCATCCGGCACACGGATGTTCCGGAGATAATCGTAGTACTCGATGACCGGCAACCGCAAGTAATCAGATTCCTATTGGAGTTATGGAGATATACCCAACTTCCCTGATATCCACTTACCGAAAAGTATGCGACAACATGCCATTTCCTGGTCTCACTGGTTCCTGGCAGGTGGACGGTCACGGAAAATGTTTGTTTCGTTAGCCCATTGGGCTTAGATGGCCTGTCTTTTCGCTTGATGGGCAAAGGGATGTCTACATTTGGGTCTGATGCCCGATAAGCTCTACAAAACGAAGATTGTCAGTGCCACTCCCAAAATCTGTGCTTGAATAGGTTGACTTGCCGTCGCGCAGCTTTGGCATCCCTTTCTTCTTGCGTCATCTCAATTTTTTCTTCATAAAATAAGTGGTCGCCACGCATCTTACTTTGAGACCTTTGTTTAATAGTCAGCACAACAGAAAAAGTAAACAGTTTTCGTGGAAGACGACCATCTACGACCATCGGTCCATCGCAAGAGACCACCATCATCTTGCGCTTCTTGCCAGACATAAACATGGCCACTTCGGAGCTGCTCCCGCTCACTTGCTAACAAGCGTCTTTTAATCAGTGGTAAGATGTTTCGCCTCACTGCTTCAAGAACGACATGGGCATCATGAGCATTTCTAATATCTTTGCCCTTATGAGCCATGAGATCATAAAAGATATGATACCTACGAAGAGCAGGGTGTGTTACACTGGATGGATTATACGAGGATGAAACGGCTGGCCCAGACGACATTTCGGACACAGGAGATACATGGAGATTTTGTAGACTTCATTTATATGGTGTCTTCTGAATGACATCAAGACTCACACGAATCCGGAGAGTTAGCGGAATTCCTCAACACCTAAAGTGACCTCATCAAGGATAAAAAAACAAGCATTGAGATTATTTAAGCGGAAGGAACAATTGAATTTTGACATCCAACGGTCCGGAATCGCCCTCGACCTGAGTTCCGATAACGCTTATTCAGCAATCAACTGGAAATTTGACCTGGGATTTTCTCACCCCATACTCTAATCAAATTCTTTCACATGATATTTGACATACTCAATTATTCCACAAAAAAGCTACAAAAATTTCTGGGTCATCGGAGGTTTGTTGAAGGTGTATTGTAATATCAAATTCACTCATGAAAATACACACAGCTATGTAGCACCATGGCTTAGATGCAACCACTTCAGTAATGAAATTGTAGTGACTCGAGAATTAATATAATCCAGTTTAAATATATCTTTGTCCTCATCCTGATCGCAATGTTGACAATCAACGAACTAATCAGCAACTACTTTGAGGATCACATTGACACGGTCGCCCCTTAATCCATGTTGCTAGGCAATAGCCCAAAAACGGAATCTGCCTTTGAGAGGATCATCTCCCCTTAGGGTATTTATATCAAAAGACCGGAAAACACTGTGCACTTTCATGTCCTCTAAATACCGGTAGAGTAACTGTCTCGAGGCCCATTGCTGATGACATGCATGTGGAGACGAATTCTAATAAAGACCCTCACATAAAAATAGTGACGGAATAAGAATAGATTTGACCGAAATACCCGACAAGCGTGCGCTCAAATGGATTCCGGTTCCAGAATTCAACCATTGAGTCATTATCTATCACAATGTAGGACCTCTCTTTTGATGTAAGGGGACTGTGAGAGTAAGCATGTCATCCTTCATCATTTTTCATGGAATGAAGCCACGGTTTAATCCAAAGGGTTCTGATAGTTTTAAAAATAGGCTGATTATTGAAGTAATGCACCACACATGAAGCTCTGTTTGCTCGTTCTATGATTGCTGTTGAAACAAGTTACAAATTCCACAATACAATTACCACCACTATTTTCTAGGAGGAATATGCTTTCACAGCATTGTTAAGTGCTGTCTCCATGTCTTCATATATGCTGACTGCTTCATATTTCTTGTCCGTCTTTTTATATCATTAGGATCGTCCAATAATCGTTAAGTATGATTATAATCTCACTGGAAAATCATTGATAAGTGCATCTCCTGCCCCTTTAGCATGAACGCCAAAAGTCTGCAAATCAGCCGCAATGGCGGAGTGGAGAAGAGTCGGGAGGCTGTTCTTGTTGATAATGACTTCATTGGAGAGTTGGATAATTTCTTTGTCTAGAGATCGGGCAGAATCCAGTACCGCGACGGCCTCTGAGGGTGTAAAGCTTTTTGCGGCCTGAGTCAGAGTCAATCAGAAACTAACTTTATTCCTCTTTTTCGTTGTTTTACTCACTCTTGCATCCGTAGCAATGCGGTCGAGACCTTCAATAATGTCTTTCTTGTCTTGCACCATGTTCTGGGTTTTATGAGCGACTAATCATGTCAAAGACAATGTGCCTCACAAGTAGATCAACGTTATGAACATGATTGCCGAGACTCACTACTTTGTCACGAAGTGCATTCAAATCACTAATAACGTCACGAAAATTGGCATGGGATGTGGCCAGAGCCAAGGTTGCGAGAGCAACAAGACCAAAGAGGGAGGAAGAAAAATGCATATTGGAACAAGTTTGTTAAGGGTCTCTGAGTGTACGAGCAAATCCCTTCGAGCTTTTATTCCTCCAGTGAAGAGAATTTTGGGCCACGTCATTTAGATGTCCGATCGCGAGACCATGCATGCCAAACTCCAGGGAGCAAATAAAATCAACGAGGTTCACCTGCTTCCAAATAGATCAACGTTCAGCAGATACTTCTTCATACTGCCTTCTGATTAATATATGATCGAACTTTGATTCATGAAAGTTTGAGTTGGTTGTGTATATTACAATGAGGAGAATCTACATGAGAAGTCCAAGAGTAATAACAAAATCATCAAAGGGTTGTAGGCTCTACACCATCTGGTTTAAACCTCAAACGAGATACAAGAACCGTGTCCCAGGGGCCTCCACTTACAGAAGAGACCTTACTGGCTGATTGCCATAACGATTGATCTGGTATATCGATGTCGGGACCAGTACCCTCGTATTCTGAGTCAGTAGTGAAAATACCCCAAGGTCTACCTTTTTTTGGAGAACTGAATACGTTGAAATGCACCTGGTATAACTAAGAAAAGGAGACGCGAAGGATGATAAGTAGTACTCACATGACCTTCTGGATGATTATGACTGACAAAAAGAGCATAGTTAGGCGCTCGAAGAGTACCAACAACTAGTCCATATGGTTCAGAATCCAAGGATCGCGAAAATGTCGGTGTGCCACTTACCCAGAAAGAGCTCTTCGCGTTGGATCTGGTGTTGACCACTGAAGATCTTCATAATGGCATCCACATTGGCCTTGAACCACCGCTTAGGTGCATCCAGCTGTCCACCTTCCTCAGAGATCAAGTAGCGATATTCGGTCGCTTCCGCACAGAGGAAAGCTGCTCTGTGGCCAGTTTTGAGCGGAAACGAATAACGACGGCTAACTTGTTGACTAATACCAATTAGTTTTGGTAAATGTGTCTAGCAAGTGAACACGATGCAACATACGGGAAAATGCCAGTGCCTTGTCTCTTCAGTGTGAGGAAGCCCATGATGGTGTCAATTAACTGGTTCCGCTTCGAGACCCGTTGACTACCACTATTCACACGCCCATATCCATTGATCTTAGGTAGAGCCCGAACGGTACTCAGAGAAGACCTATTGGGATGAAGAGCATTGAACAAAGTGATAAATTCGCCTCGGGGTTTGGACAGATATCCAACAGCCCCCACGTCAACACGGGATGGCTCCCACAAAGGTAAAACAACTGCGAATCGATGAATTTGGTTCTATGAAAGAGATAACGTGCGAGCTCACGTGAAGGATGGTACTCATGGGTGAGAATCATTCGGTACCTTCTCTCATTTCGTATTTGGGCAATGATATCGCTCTCTGGTGGAGGAGAGGCGTGGGTATCTTGAATGGGAGCTGAGGTGTTCTGGCTGCTTCTCTCAGAATTCTCTAAGGAAGGCGAGACAATCTCAGAAGACTGCCCGTTACCCGTGCGGGAGAAGAAGACTGGTTCAGGGAACTTTATTTCGGGAGTGGGGACTGATGTTTCCTTGTGCGGCCGTTGGTCAGAGTCAACAAGACCAGGCTCATCAGGCTCCTTAGAAGCTATCATGGGATATTAGGGGAAGAAACGAAGGCAATTTAGACAGGCCACATACAGGAGAGTTCTTCAATAGGAAGGAGAACTGGTCTAATGTCGGGTGAGCTGACTGGATCCTCAGGCCCTAGTTCAGGTAATTCAGATATATAAGGAGTGAAATCTTCTATCAACAACGGGGTGGTCTCGCGGATGACTTGCGTAAGTGGCACAATATCAGCGAAAGAGGGCCGCTTTGTGGGATCTTGGTCCCAACAAGCCCGCACAAGGTCCTGTAGTTGAGGTGTCACGTACTTGGAGCTGCTGGGCCATGGAGGTCGTTCATCATTGTCTAAAAGATGAAGATCGTGAGTACGAAGCGTACTTGTTTGGGGCTTATGAACCCATACCCAGAACCAGATGACGGATGGTCAAGTCATTTACATATGCCCACGGTAGAGCACCCCAATTCAAAACCTCAACACAGGTGATAGCAAATGAATATATGTCCATTTCCTTAGTGAGGTGTGATGGTCTACGCATCAATTCAGGAGCTTGCCAGCGGAGGGTACCATCTGTACAAGGAGTATCAACAAAAAGAGATAAATGAGGAAATTGAATACCAACGAGGAGGCGCCACACCACTGATACTAAAGGCTTCCGATTTCATTTCGCTTTGGCCGAAGTCAGATATCACACAATGAAGTTTGTCATCAACGAGAACGTTTGCAGTCTATATCAGACGTTAGGGCGCCAATAGTGAGAGCAGGAATGATAGAATGACCTTGAGATCACCATGATGTACGTTCTGGCTATGTAAATAATCCATCCCTTTTGCGATCTCATGGATGAACCTGTGTAAATCTTGACTTCGTCGATGCTCATTCGCGTTTTGAATTAGAGGGATCCTCGGTTGTATTTGTTGACCAGAATTCACACCTGACCAAATGGGGAATGTTGTTTGCCTTTCCGTTTTTGAGGAGCCGGGTAAACTGTTACCAAGTAAACTGTTACCAAAACGAGGGCTTTTTCTTGATCCAAGGGAAGAACCGGACGACCTTGTCTGACTTCGAACCTTTTTCAAGAATTCGTTCAGGCTCCCATTCTTCTCGTAAGGGCTAACGAAAAACCAGGGTGGATCACCAGCAGCACTGCTGGCACCGTAAAGCTCCAGTACGTTGGGGTGTTTGAGATTTTTCCATATAGCTACCTCTCGCTTGAATAATCCACGTGGAGTGGTATCTGCGAGAACTTTGATCGCGACTATGCGATTTCGCCAGAAACCCTTGTATACATCAGAAAAGAAACCGACGCCTATCTTTTGGTCACGATCAACTTCATATCTGGAGATTCGGATTTATTAGAAGCGGAAATAAGACACAAGAACGAGCTTACTTAGTGATTGTCCAACTTGGTAGGTTCGTATCTACACCTCGGCTCATCCTCACCAGTGCCTCGATTCCACTCTCTAAAAATTCTCTATCCAAAGTATCCTCCTTGCCCGCTGCAGCGAAACTTGCAGCAGAACTACTACTATCTATAGTTCCCGAGCGCTGTTGACTGGCAATGGCCTTCATGGAGGATCTTCTGGACATGGGAGGGGGCTTTGAAGTAAGAACAATAGAGCTTTGTCGCTCCCGGTCGCGTTCGGTGACCTGCTCAAGTGCGCGCTGAAGTGACTTTATGGCCTCTGGCATATCCTGACGTTTGATCTGGAGTATGTCGAGAATGTCAGCGTCTCTCGTGGTATGGAGAGCAAGGCGCATGAGTTGGCGTAGATTCTCTGAGTCTCGGGCTTGATCAGAGGCATTCTGAGCTAGGTGCAAGGATGCTATTCCGGCACGAAGCTGTTCCTCTGACATCTGTGGGATCGAATTCGCTGGAACTGCAGGATGCTAGAAAAGAGTCAGAACTAGCTCGAAAGAATAAATTTATTCCTACCTTCATTGAATCAGACTGAGGGCTTTGGGGTGGCGACGAGACAATGTCCTCCGTCATACCAGTTAACATGAGTGCATTACTGGAGTTCGGTTCTTGTCCCCTTTGAGAGGACATAGCAGCGAGGAGAGCCTCAGTCTCAATATGTCGATTTCTTTCCGACTCCTGAGTTTGCTTTAGGATGCGAATTGAAACAGAGAGCTGCGGATGATAAAAGGTATATATAAATGACGATAAACCAGAGGGGAAAACATACATTGAACATGTCCAATGCCGATCGTATGTCCGCATCGCAGGCATTAATTTTGCGCATGATATCGTCTCGTTTCAGGTAACGTTTAATGAAGGGTCGATGTGCCTCTTTGATCAAGAGTTGTTTGACATTTTCAAAAGCTCTGATGATATATCGTAAGATCCGGAATAACTGAACAATGGGAAATACCGACTCCTGCAGCTTGTTGAGAGGTCCCTGCAGCTCGACGGTGACGGAACTTCCTGCATCATGGACTTCCTGGCGAACTGAAATGAGAGTTTCGGCGCACCGTCCAGTCAGTCGTAAACAAGTCAAAGTATTTAGCTAAACATATCTGATGATCTATACAATTGGGTATTCCAGGAAAAGACTTACATCGACTTTCTGCACTGCATCCCAGATTTCAAGTAACGACCTTGCTGCAGGTGAGAGGCCCGGAATGGGAGCCAGCTCAAGAAAATCCGATCCGACGATGAGCAGCTCGTGGGCGACATCCAAAGATACACCGAGAACAGATTTTATTGCAGTAGAAACGCGCTAGGGACAGGAGGGAAAAGGACGGGTTAATATTGTTTCTTCGCTCGGGTCAAATTGATATCACAGAATGATCGTCACGTCATGACCCATCGATCGAACATCCAACAAACTAGAGATGCACAGGAGATGCACAAGAGATGGTCAACTTACCTCCTTCGTATGATTCCATGATTCTGTTACTTCTGGTGATAAACCAATGACTTTCTGTGGTGGATCATCCCAAGACTTTACATTTGTGTTTTCACCCCACCAAGAGGCTGAAGGAGAGTCAAATTGACGTGTGGATGTGTCTGTTTCGTTAACTTTCTTTCGCCACACATCGCTGATGCGCCAAGACTGTGACCCCAACCGTGTTCTTTGGGAGAGACCTGAGGTCAAGAGGTTGCTTTCGTGCTGATTGGTGGATAGGGCGATGGCCGTAGATGTTGGGCTTGATGTGATATTCACTACTGGGTTGGAATTCAACGAAGCAGGAAAAAGCGGCTTTTTGGCGGAAGATATTGATGTGGTGTACGATCGTCCCGAAGGAGGCTCTGGGAAATCATCCAGTTCGTCTAGACCCGGTAGAGACGAGAGTGGCACTCCATTAGGCAAGGGAGAGGAAGCTTGTGGTGTAGTAGACAACGGCGATTCAACAGAGGAGGGGGTTAAAGTTGAATACCCTGGGGGGGTGGACATTTATGAGTGAAAAGTCGGCAGAGAAGATAGTCTCTTTATATCAGCGCTAAGCGCCACGAAAAACTGCGCGGAGTGCTGCTTTGGCAGCGTGAGAGTCAGTAGTCTGCCTATTACAGCATCTCAAAGTAGAATCTGTCAGTTATCACGTTCACGGTACCACAGCTGAATTCCACTGAACTTCACAGCCCTATTCTTAATGAGTCAAATTGGGGCGAATCCTCCGTTTTCGGGTGGGTGCTCTATCCTAGTAGATCCAAGACCGAGTTGCTCGCTTTTTAATTTACTTCAAGTATGGACCCAACCTAGAAACAGTAAAGAGAGGATGACTCCTTACAGATGTGTGTTGGTCAAAAGGGGCATTAAAAGGCCTGTTTGACCTGACTAAATGACCGGAAGACCCAAAGTGGGGCTGCGCAGTCACAACAACTACACTTGCATAAAAGTTCTAACGAATTACACAAGCCTATCAAATTGTATTTTACTAAGGCCAAACAGTGCAATTTGTGTGAATCTTCGAGTGGACAGTATATGGATAGTTTTCTGTCCCCCTAAGTGGCTCTCTTCCGAAGAATTCAAAATTACCATGAAGTCGAGTCGATCTTCTACTAGTTATTGCATAAGCAGCCAAATGACCTCAACTTCAGTTCGAGGGACTGCATTTAACATTGTTCCACCTCAAGAAGCAGTATGCCCGGGCGCCGAGATGCCTTTGTTAGGGCATTATACGAACTCGAAGCAAATGGTATCAAAAGCCCGACAAGCCGGAATGCAAAGACCGAGTGACTCCTCAGAAAGAAGTTCAGGCAGGGACTATCCCCAAACTAGGGATGTGGGCAGTAGGCCCGAGTGGCACAATACCGTATGACTTTATTCGTTCAACGTCAGCTACGCCCCAAAGAATGACCAGGACGAATGTTACAGGCTTTTCTGGCTTCCTGCCAGACAATATGATGACATCATACAGAGTCCTCCTCCCGCTCGCTCCCCATATCTTCTTCTTTTCATTCCCTCTCTGGCGCTGGTATTACAGGAGATACATGAGTGGAAACTGTTAAAAGCATGACGTGGTGTACCAATGATGTAAATTATACAACTCCGATGCCCCTCAAAAGTAACAAGGTTTGAAGTCCGCATCATTCCCCCCTATATCCGCAGTGAGAGCACCATAACATTCAATTGCTTGAACAGGCGGAGGCTATGACCTACTGATTCTCAGCGTCTGGCATTTTGTCCGATGTGGATGCCCCACTTTTTCTGTTTGCCTTTGAATGCTTCGACAACACAATATCAGCGATTCCCGAGAAAATTCAATTCCAATAGGATGAGTATGATCAGTATAAATTCTATTTTTCGACCTCAGGATAGGGTGAGCCACTTGATTCTGCCACGACAGCTGATTTGCCCAAATGTTTTTTTCGCCGTCATACATAACCGCTCCAACAATCTTTCTATCCGCTGCTTCACGATGCGCACCCTCCAGACTTTCACCAACCCGAGTTGAGACGTCTATCAAGCGACCAATTACCGCTTCCATATCTCCAGCACTGTGTTTTCTTGACCATCCCTTCTTGGTGCCCATGACGTCTACATAATCTTCATTGTCCCCACCTCCTCGGGAAGTCTGCATCCTTGCTTGACCGGCTGACAAGCAGCACAAGAATGAGAGAGTTACTGCAAATAATCTATTATAAGGTTCTTGGGTTTTAAAATAAACTTACTCTTGTTCCTCATGATGCATCGTGCGCAGGGGTTTTTGCCACCCATCCTAATGATTTGTCTGTCGTTTCCGTGGGTACAGACGCGTTTATCTGCATTTTTTTTGGACCAGGACAGCATGGCAACGTTTATATACTTCAGAGTTATTTGGGTCATGAAGGATACAAGCTCTTAAGTCACTAATTACTAAATGTTTTGTCAAGAATTTTACTTAACTAATAACTTCTGATGCTATAAAGTATGTTCTAATGAACAGTGTTGCTTGAAATCCATCCTAGACATGGAATTAGCTTATCAATAATCTACTGAGAGAATCTGGTTCGAAGTGTTTCCCAGGATAATTATCATTATCAAAGGCTATCCACACATTGCTGTGGCCAATTCATTCACCACAACTACAATCACACAGCCTTTTGAAATTTGATCCACCAATAAATTGATTATGTGACATTATGATTCTCAGTAATATATCTAGCTGCTGGGACATTATGGGCATTATAATTATTCCTTAAAACTTTCTCCATTTTCTCATGTTAAAGAATAGCAATAATGAGCACTACAATACCGCTGTTGTAGTGTCAGGGTCGTGCCTGCCAAGATTTCCTTATACAACTCAAAAAATGACCAATGTCCTTCCAGCCAACCAGACATAATCCCTGCCCTGCCATACGCAGCCATACAGGTGATAGTTCAACAACCCATGGGTTCCACAAGCTAGCATATTCAATCACTTTGCTGCATGTCATAGTATGAGCACTGTGTAGAACAAGGACCCCAGGACTTGCTTTACCAAAATTGACAATGGCAAAATGAATTATGCGGAGGCGGAGTTAACTTCCCCCAACTGATGCCGACAGGAAAGTAGAACACATCACGAGAATCTGAAAATTGATTGCTTTTTGCATCCACGGTAAAAATTTACATAGTCAAACATCCTTATACAGCCTACATTCTGGAAAACGGTATTCGAGGTCCATAGGCTCTACAGAAATTAACAGGAATGAACGAATGTCAGACGCCAGTGTTCTGACCAGCAACAATATAGACGACGCGAATGAGCGAAGTTTTGATCTACTTCAACTCGTACTAGTTGAATATGTGCTCCGTGGCACATCGGTATCTGTGGCAGCAGAACCTTGTCCAGTCCCATCTAATTCAATAGGGGGTATCCTGCGTGAGTCCAACATAATGGGTTCGAACAGTAAGATGTGGGCAGAAGTGGTGGGAGAGATCAAAGAAGTCGAAGAAGACGAGGTTATTGTAAAGAATGGAGACATAGAATTGTCTTGATTATCAGGTGATGGAGAACCCTGCGAATTTTGCCCTAACGGATTGCTGTCGTCCGGGATGGACGACTCGTGGCGGCGACGATCGATCCGAGTACCAAAGATAATGCCTAATACAATTCCGATTACGACAATATTGCTGAGGAGCACGATGAGTGCAATCCCCTTTTTCGTACGCCAGAACGGTATTCTCGGTTTGCTCATGTGACATACAGGTTGGTCGTCCTTAGTGTCGGCGCCTTGGAATGGGTACGGCTCGTAAGCCAATACGGAGACTTTTGAGCTGTTGTCAAAATGCAACGGCCGAAGGGAAATTGGTGGGTCATTGTAGTCAGGTGGTGGCGTCCGTACGCAGGCCACTGGTGCAGAAGTGTGAAGATGGTCGGGGAGTAGAGAGTTGGGCAATCCAGTAATAGAGGAATTCTAGAAATGAAATGAGATAAGGGACGGTAGAAGACAGGGACTATTTCAACGTCACCTGGAGCGAAGAGGTCATTTCCTGCTGAGCTGGCTTGTCCCATCGTTGGGCC
>Ga0153978_1000252_pt1 | contig 13604 bp, 20 predicted proteins | sample TSGA062MetaG_FD_104749 | JGI IMG/M metagenome (GOLD analysis project Ga0153978, IMG submission 104749) | Attine ant fungus gardens microbial communities from Georgia, USA - TSGA062 MetaG | ecosystem: Host-associated > Fungi > Mycelium > Unclassified | place: USA: Georgia, Yuchi Wildlife...
AAAAAATCTCTTATCACTATTCATCACTGATCAGTGTATTTTTCTGATCATTTTCCGATGTTTTTTTTATTACTTAGTTTTTAGACACCTCAGTTGCATGCATTCAGGGACTGAGGTATATTGACGTTCACTTTCTACTTACTGATTGTATCTAGTCGTCATTGTCATTTTGACAGGTGTCATCACTGCGCAACTAACACTAAAATGATGAACAGTATCACCATCCCTGTATTGCACTTCTGCTTCCAAATCAGTTGACATAGAAAGGATGTATCTCGTAGTGCAAAGGACGGCCTTCCTATGCTGGCAATTTTTCCATTGAGGAAATGTGTACCATAGACTCACCCCTGGATTACTTGTGTCCGTGTGGCAATAATCCTACCTTTGATGATTATGTCGTTCTTTGCAGGTAGACTTCTGTGAGGCATGTTGGGCTATGGTTGAGTTCGCATCATACAGCTACAAAGAAGCAATTAGTGATACACATAGTCTGTTCTAAGTACTCATTCATGAGTATGGTATCAGTGTCGAAGATGCAGCCGATCGTGTCGAGCTATGGTGGCAGGTCGCCGTGGATGCCGAACCGGGGTGATCCGGTGCCATGATCGTCTATGCACGCGTCTATGCACGTCCATAGTATTTCACAGAACCCATCCTACCCCTCACATTCTCCTCCTAATCTACCATTTCAGCGAAATGACAGCAGATATTCTACATACAGGTCTAAATTCTAATTCCAAAGTTCCCGATGAGAACCCAGCTGGACTCGAAGTTCTCAATGGTCCCAATGGTAGTCATAAACACTATGCAGCTGACCCAGAGGCTCAGGATATGGTCATCGAGTCATTAAGGACCCAGATACAGGATCTCTTTTCTCAAGTGACGCAGCTCAACAGCAAGCTCGTCAAGTCATACGACCGTGTTTCTGATTTGGAGGACGAATTACATGTTGCTTCTGCTCAGTTGCGCTCATCTTCTCTCGCAATATCGGACCTAGAGTTTCAGCGGACACAACATTTAGCTGCTTTGAATACAGGTCTCTTGGTGGAGAAGGATCATGTCACTGCTGAACTCAACCGACTTATGGAGAAGGCAACGGATGAAGCAGCGCAGCGAGGGCAGGCCGAGAGTGCGCGAGCTGCGATAGAGAAGGATCTTGATGACCTCAGTGCTTCTTTGTTTAACCAAGCCAATACTATGGTGGCGGAGGCACGCTATGCACAGTCTGTGAGCTGTCGAAAGGCTGAGGATGCCGAGCAAGCTCTGCGAGGTGCAGAAGAGGCTGTCAGTGCAATGCAGCAACAAGTGCAAGCTTTGCAGGAAGAGAAAGAGTCTGCTGAGAGGAAGTCTGCGGAGGCTCAGTATTTGTTAGGGAAAGGGAAATGGATTGATCGAAGGGACGGTTTGCCACTGGTACCCCCTCTGCGACTCTTCAGTTTCCATCTTCCCTACCACGAGTTCTTATCCTTCATCGCACATCTTCGGCATCTTCATCTGAGCTCGCCCAATCCCCCTGCTATGTCTACCCTTCTCCCACTACCATTCTTGATGCGACTATCGTCTGAGGACTCGTGAGTTTTTGGATTCATTGACAGAAGTCATCGTGACTAACACCAGATTCCTTGATTCAGGGAGCCTACAGTACGATTGGATCTCGCACCATCGTTGAACTGGCTGTCTAGACGTTCTGTTCTCGCTGCCATACACAGTGGCCAATTGACTATTGAACCCATGTCTTTCACAGCCTTGCTCATGGAATCCTCGCATTTATTCCATGTGGGCATTTCAAACTCTACCAGTAACGAATATATACCCTGTGCCCTCTGTGGTACCTCCATCCTTCCTCGAACAATTTCGGCGAGTACGGGCTCTACGAGACCTTCGATCTATCCTTTGAAAGGAATAACACACTCTTACTCTGGATCTGGATATTGGTCAAGCAGCATTTTTAAGAAAAACTCCACCACATTGCATTTCGACAACTCTAGTTCGCCATCCGTTCTACCTCAAGCTAATGTACACACTACTCAAACCATATCCAATATCACATACCCATCTCAAGTTTACATCTTTCGCATTTCGCCCAGCCAAACATCTTCACTACCACAACTACCACTTCTCAAATCATCTGTATCTGTGGGCCCATCAAGCTCATTGACACCGCCTTCTTCAAGTCAAAATACCCTTTCCCGATCTAATTCATCTCTTGGAAGTGGGTCTTCTTCCCAGTCGAGCAGTACAATTTATCCCCTTTGTACAAATGGATGGTGTCTCTCTCGCCTTCGGACCACATGTTCGATGTGGGCTTTTGTTCGAACCAGTATTGTTGAACGAATATGGGAAGAGGAACCTCCTGCTATCATACACCCACCTGTTCTTTCCCGGGAGACTACCTCTACACCTGTTTCCATCAATTTATCGGACTCAACAAATGGGACCGTTGCTCCACCTGTTCCTCCAAGGAAGCGAGGTTTGTGGGGTCTTGCAAGTGCTATTAGAGCCGCAAGTTGGAGCGAAAGCTCAAGTGAAAAGGTCAAGAGGGTAACTGGAACTCCAGCCTTGGAGACAGAGAACAAGACATTACCTCCCCCACCCCCTTCTCAGGAACGTCCAAATATTTCGACATCAGAAGCAACGGCAATTGCTTCTTCTACCACTCCACCCACGGCTCCTCCACCCCTTCCTAAACGCAGCAAGGACCGCACACGAGATCTTGTCAACTCATCCTCGCCACCTTCAACATCTTCAGCAGTGCAAAACCCCAGTGTTTCAACAGCTAGTCCCGCTGCCGAACCAGCATCCACGCCGGCACCGATTGTGTCCTCTTCAACCGCCCAGCCGGCCGAAGTGGCTGCTACGCCTCCCTCCACCCCTCTCCAAACTCCAACTCGACCACAAGCTCCACAGATTCCACCGCGTGAGGCCCAACGATTTTCAGCCTCATTTTCTCGACCAAGTACACCCTCAAATATACCCTTGCCTAGTTCGCGTCCTGAGACTCCTGTTGCAGCTCATCAACCTCCATTGCGTACTTCATCACCAGCCTTTGGTGCAACAAATGGTGCGCCACCCCCAATTCCTCGACGAGCATTTGGACGAACACCTGGAAAGCCTCTTGGTGAAGTTGGAGGGGACAACTCTCAATCTAGTTTCTTGAATGCCCCGGTTTCACCATCGAAGGCTGGTGATGTTCAAACTCAAATAATCCAGTCTCAGCCTCAGCTTGTCAACGAGACCATTAATAAGAGCGAAGACAAGAAGGAAACTGAGGAGCTTTGTTCGCTTAAAGCACCAGAAGCACCGAAAGGAATCGAACTCAAATTGAGTGTACATTCCAACGCCTCAGCCTTCTCTGAGCCAGACATTTTTGTGGATGCCGAGGAGGGGGCACAGGTCGAAGACGTGAGGGAAGAGGCGGAGGTTCAGACGGTAAAGGAGGTTAAGGAGATAAACGGGGTACACGAGGAAATTACTGGGGATACTGCCGATGAAACAAAGCAAGAGGAAGCAGTCACACCTCAACTCGTAATTTCTTTGAATAATCAAGAGCTTTCTCCGCCCTCAAATGTCGCACCAGCGATGACTCCTCGTCGATCAAAACAAAAGAAAGAAGCACAACCGGGAGAAGTGGATGGAATCAACGATTGCAAGAAGGAAGATCCTTCAGGAAACCACCAGACCGGAGAGCACTTATACGTTGGGGAAACAACCTGGGAGGAGAAGATATGGAAGGAATTGACTAAGTTAAGGGAGGAAATGTTTCTGGCGAGGGTTGGTGCTGTTCGGTCTTGACTTGATGATACAAGCTGTCCTACTTTCTGTTTCTTGCTTTTTCTCCGCGGTCAAATTGATACATGTTCTATGTTCTGTCACGTACTAAATTTTCTCCGTACAGTGGGTCGTAATCTAATCCTGATCTGGAGAGCTCTATGTCTGAGCTTGAATCCATGTAGTATGCCTCTTCACCAACTCGCTGACAATGTCCTCTTCGATCTCTTTCATCTGTTCAATTCCTGGATGGGTTAGAGCAGGATCAATTTTTAGCCAGCTCTCAATAAACTGCGCAGAAGTTTTGGAATCGCTATTGCGCGAAACAAACACAACTTCAAACTTTCGTCGGTGAAGGGTATTACCTATGACAACTTGATGACCATACCGCTCAAGAGCGGCTTGGGCTTTGGGTATCAGGAGGTCTTGGTCGGTTTCTAGCTAAAAGGGGAGGGAGGAGGGTCTCTTAGTTTTCTGAGTCATGAGTATGAATACTTCGCCGGATTCACCTTGAACGAGACGATGTAACCGTCGGGTGTCCATTCGTCGACCATAGGTTTGAGAATTTTGGGTACCTGGTCCATCTCAATGGACAAACTTCCTTTACCCGATTGGATTTTGTGTACAGACTTGAAAGAGGGAATGAGAAATCAAAATTTCCATCACAAGGGGTATTCACCATCTTTTGCCTTGGGAGGAAGAAGTCACTAACGGCTGCAGCGAGGTAATACAGCGCCTTTCTGCCAAGTTTCGACAACTCCTGACTTACAGCTCTCAACAGCCACAAGTAGTCATTGACCGTAACGAATGTCAATGTAAGCAAAGTACCCGAGGTATGGGCTGCCTTGTACATCCTCAATACCTTTAGCAAATCTGCGCGTTTCTCTGGTGTGACGGTAATCTGAGGTGAGGAACCTGGTGTAACATCGTCTGCTTCGATCCCAAGAAAGTCAAGAAAGGGATTCGTGGAATGTGAATAGTGCCGACTGAAAGGCTGGAGACTGAATTGCCGGTGCATAAAGATAACGGCATAGCCTGCTTTGAGAAAGTATTCGGCGGAAGTTGCACCTCGAGTTCCTGTCATATTGATGATTGCATTGTGGTGAAGCAGAATGTGAGGGGGTCATTACGAACCAGCACTAAAATTGTCGAGGAACCGAACACTGGGGTCATTGGAACGCGTAATGTAAGATCGACGAAATCACGATCAGGAATGGTTGATTGCTTGCGTTTAAGAGAATCGCTCACACATTGAGCTCCAGAGGTACGGTAGTACCTCCGCTCTAAAGTAGGACAAAGAATGTGTATCAGTGTATGGGCCTGACAAAATTTGAAGACCTTGATACTCACAGTGACGAGAACAACTCTCCTTCCAGCGGCAACCTGTTTCTGAGTCCATTCTCGGACACGATGGACATCATTTTCGAGTGTCGTCGGAGGTGGTTGCGTGGCAAAATACGACTCTGCAGAAAAGGAGGTCGATTCTGTCATCGTCCCTCTCACACACGGACAGTCAGATATGGATATGTGAAAAAACTAAGTATCCGAGTTCAATTTTTGTCATCAATCAATGCCTCCAATCTGGTCTACGTCCTAAACATAAGCACAGAATCTACCACGATCCCCATTCCTTTCACACCGTTCCACCAATCCTTCGCGCCTGTCTCCCTCTTGCCCTCTTGTTTCAGTTTCGTGACTTCGACTACAGTGCCATCTTTACATCGAATGAGGAGGCCATGAGTTTGATGCAGACAAGCGGCTCCAGGAGTCGTGGGAAGCCGTCGGCAGATACTTGGATCGGTTGAAACAGTGAGGGTTATCATCTGAACCGTTCGGATTGGGTTGGTTGGTATTGAGACAGTTAGATTACGCTGTGGAAAAGATGGATCAATAATCAGATTATCCGAACGTCAGAGAATTCGTACATGATGAAATATTGCCCGATGTCGCCATACAATTTCTTCAGCTGTAAGCTGCGAAAAGTCAACAGTCCAATCAGCTTGGGTTATCATTGGTGCATGAGGCTCTTTGGTCTCTTCAGGCTGAGGTATTGCTTTTGCCTGCGAATTGACGTCAACCGTCCGCGTCATGTACTTGTAACTTTGGAAGAATACCAACAGCTCCTCGAGCCATGTCCCTCAGGACGTCCACAAGTAGTCTTCCACCATCCTTGGCCAGAATTTCACGCAACAGGACAAAATCCTCATTTTTCATGACGTCCTGGCGCTTCGTTAGCTCCCCGAGTACCAGGATAACTACGAATCAACATACACGTCTCGTACACCCCCAAATGTCACCAGCGTCGATACCACTGCCACTGCCTTTCTTTTTGACGGGAAGCATGCCAATCACACATACTCCAACTTCCTTTTCACCTCTCATCAGTGCATGCTGAATGGGAGCAGGCCCTCGATAAGCAGGCAGGAGACTGGGATGTACATTGAGTCGTTGCGCCCTTGGGAATTGAGAAAGCATTGCTAGAGGAAGAATGCGACCGAAAGATGCGGTGATAAGCACATGGTTCGAAGGTGGAGGGGTATCCAGAGCAAGAGAAAAAGGTGAAGGGAGCTGTGCCCTTGGTCAGCAGCAGGGGGATAAAGTTTCCGAGACCACCTACATTCCAGTGTCTGAAAGCTTTTTTCTCCGCAGGTATCGTGTGCACCGGTATGTTCAGAGAGGAACCTAATAGTCTTAGAGGGGCTAAGGCACGGTCTTAACAAAGGCCTAAGTTACTGGAGTAACAACATACAGACAGAGAGCACAGACCCCCGTCTTCCGACCTTTTCATCAGGATGCGTGGCAATGGTAATGTTATCCCAGATGTCTATTTACCTACTCGGTAAGAATTGAGATCTAGGTAGGAGTTACGAAGGGGTGGTAACGCACCATCTGCAGCACACAGTTCTCGGAAGACACCACACGAGAATTCATCTCGTCCCATGAAGAGGATATTGTATTTCCGTGTTTCTTGACTAAAATATCGTCCTCGACATAGCCACACACACCTTAGGTATGCTTGACGGTGGAATATCAACATATCGTGGGAATTCAGACAAGTGTCATTATTTTCCCTACCAACTAGAGGTACGACCTGAACAAGGCAAACACTTGCATACAACTGGATTCTATGCATTCTCGAACAAGGAACCTTCAAAACAAGTTCCTTCTGGAACCTGAACTGAGTTCCCATCTTAGGTAGACGACCTAGGACGTTTGAGATGGCAAAGTTTTTCTCTTCATCTGATTGCTGTCGAGTATGCTCCGTCAACCCAGGTCTTTTGGTTGAGCCTCAACTTGGATGTGCACAATGTGACAGTCATGTAAACAAGCGAACCAAATTGCTTCTGTCGATGGCTGGTCTTGGCAATATCTTTCCCAAAATTCCTTATCTCTCCTCTGATCAGCTCTATTGCTTCCTTTTGGGTTCATTGACTGCTTCCTTTTCTGGCCACGAATCCTACGATTTATCCTGAGAGTCTGCCCGTCACAAAAGCCTTGGAGCCCGTGTACTAAGGTGTATGGCAAAGCAGATCGGGACTATTTCTAAGTCACTTGTCGACTACTACTAAAAGTAAACGTTGATTTAAACTGAGAGTGATTATACAAGTGACAGCATGAGCGGGAGGTGAGGTGAAGTCATGACATGAGCTATTGAAGCTCTGGGGTTCTTGCCCAAATCAAGTCGAATCCGGTGCTTATAGGCTTCTTCAGCAACCACTAACTCATTTATATTATCTGTCGCCCTCCTTCAACCTGGCGACCTTATTGCGGGAATGACGAGTAGCCACTCCATATTCAGAAATCCATCTTCTCCATGAACATGATTCCGTCGAGCAATATGACCAACGCTATCAGGCCTTTGCTTCGCTTTTTTTTTATTTGCAACAAAGCTACCTTTCAATCAATTACGCTTGACTCCATTATCAAATGAAGATGGTCTACCGCTTTCGACAGCCCACATAGTCCAGCGTTTCAATGCTGATGCAATTCGATGCTGATGTACTGGGACCTCGGCGACACTCCCTGATCCACTATCCCCCATGCTCTCGCCAAGAAGGAGAGCCCGAGCTTCAACAGGCTATTCTCAATGTAGGGTTGCGCTCCATGGACCTATGTTCATGGACAGGAGACAGTCTGGCACCAATGCCATTTGGGAGCTCCAGATTGTTTTGGACCAGTGGATGGAAATGTATCGTGAATGTCTCGCGGTCAAAGAGTGGCTGAAGATCTTTGAAGCAAGGAAGACGGTACTCTTCATTTTCCTGGATTCTGTTGTCCTTCGCACGAACCATTCCTACAATGTGTCGTGGGAAAACGAAGTTTTTTTTTCCTTGGACCGTCATGCACTCCGTATGTGAATTTCTTACTCGAACGCGAGGATACAATTTTGAACTTTTAAATAGCTGCCTTTATCTCTCCCCTGTTCTTGTTGTGGTCTCTTGCCAAAAACGAAACAGCGTCTATATGATGACGAAGCATTCCTCTTGACGGAGGAGATACGTCAATTAGATGAAGCCTCACGGAAAGAAAGGCAAGAGCTTTTCTATAACTGAATGATATCCGAAAACCATACAAGGACCTCCCGGATGAAGTCCTATCTACCATATTTGAGCATGCAGAGCAAATCTCTAGGCCCCCCTTTGACATGACGAGTCATCTTGAACCTCGTACTGAAACTTATCGATACCTCACTTCCCTGGACCGTTATTTCCCCATGCATGTCCTCGGCGCGGTTTGCTCTCGCTGGCGCCGGATAGCTTGGGCTACACGAGGCCTGTGGTCCTTCTTAAATTTGAATATCGGTGATGTGATCAATAACAGACATGGGCTCATGCTTCCCCGATATTACTTCGAGAACGTGGGTATGCGACAAATGACTCTGATAGTGGACTGTACTATGGTGCAGGAATCCGATTCTTTCTTTGCCTTGCAAAGTTCGAGAACTCGAGGCAAGGAAGTGCCAATGAAATCCCTTCGTGACCTTATTTTCCTAGTTTATCCTCAAAAGATTGCACAACTCCGACTCATCTCGCCACCGCCTGAGTGGCTTCTTTTACTATCAAACCTTCTCGTGGCCCTTAAAGGGACAGAACTTAGCTGGCCGCTCGAGAACGGCAGGTGTTCCAGAACAATTTTTACTCCACAAATACACTCTCAGTGCTTTGGAGGGTCCATCGAACTCCCCTGGGTGCAGATGACCCACCTGCAGCTGCAAGACATCAACTTCCAACTCACTTCCCAGCTTCTCATTTCTTGTCCGAACCTTATCAGTTACAGTGTTTGGTCCGTGACATCTGGAAATCCCGCTGAGGTACCGAACAACCAAGTCATACTCCCTCACTTGGAAACCTTTCGTTGGACCTGGACGTCATGTGATGCACATGCAAAGCTCCTTAGACTACTACGCTTGCCCTCTCTTCAGTACCTGTACTGGACCGAGCAGAAATTACTGGGTGGTGACGACTCAGAGTATGAACAACACTCCAGCCATTGGTTTCTTCTTCTCAAAACTGCCCGCTCATCAGCTCCAGCTTTACTTGTGTCAATTTGGCTTCTTTGAGCAGTATCGAGCTAGCAGACGATATTATGTTATACTTTCAAGCACCCCTCGACTTAAATATCTAGGCATACATGAGCCGTTTGTCAGTCTAACTGATCTATTACGACTGGTGGCTATGACTATGGAAGAAGCCCGACAGTGCAACAGACGGGCGCTGTCCGAGCTTGAACGGGTGTCTCTCACAGGATGGGCTTGCTTGGGCGTTGTGGGGTCGCACAGTCTCATAATGCTCTTAGACGAGGGAAGAATATCGAGAATGACAGCCTTCCGCTTGGACATTCCAGGTTACCATAGAATGGGATTCTGGTGGATTGATGCTGATCGTAGTATCCTCAAAAATATGGTTAGCGGAGGATTTGAACTGAAGATATCTGTTGGAGGGGAAATGGTAGTGTTTTAAATTGGATTCTATGTCCCCGATTTATGTGTACTCAATACTACTGAGACTTTTGTGTAGAATTCTAACATATTGTAATACTACGGACAAGACTCTTATCTAAGTGGGGCAGTAAATTGACTTGTTAAAGAGAAAACGTGGCTAGATCTCATACTACCTGGCTTACGTTTTTGAGAATGAGAACGAAAAAGGCAAATATGACAGGTTAGGAAATAAATGTAAAAGATGTTTGCAAAACCAATTTCGATCTTTAAATTCAAGAAATACAATTGCCTCTAATGGATGCTGAGATACTAGACCCTGATTTTGTATTGATGATATGATTGGGCAAAAGTCCTTGTCCACAAATGCTAACAAGATGTCTTCTGCCGCTTCATCAAAACACCACTGAGTTCATCAAGCAGAATCATGAGGCTGATCCAAATCATATTCTAGTTCAGGATATCATTGGTGAGGTGATTCAAGTCAACCGAATGCGGAATTTTTGTCTTGATTTGTTAGTTCCTTTTTACATATGATAGTGTGGAACTTTTTTCCCGGGTGCTTGGAAGCGTACCAACTAGTTCCTATCATTCTACTTGCTGATTAGTCGATATGCGCAAATGATCGGACTTCCGCGTATCAATGTCATCATTATTTATCCGAAAGAGTCACAGACGCACACATCTGTCAGAGAAACTGTACACGAGCTAGTGTCTTGAAAGGCAAGGTACGACATCTTAATCTAAAACCGAATTCGAGGCTCACACGGTCTGTCATCACAGGACTTCGAACCGACAGGTAGGTCTCAGAATTGAATACAAAAATACGTGTTATCGCGGAAGTCCGACATAAAGGGAACATCAGATTGCACAAGATACATAGCCCTATAAACGATAAGGCAGCTGAGAACTTCTCTAGCTGATACATCGAACCCTTGTTGATCATATGCTCATTGTCGTCTTAGCTAGTGACATAGCCACTGGCTTGAGGACTCCAAAAACGAGAGGTCAATGAGATGAGATGAAACACTGATCTGGTTCTGAAGTTTATTATGAGTACCACAAAGGTGATTCCATTTAAGCGAATTTGATACAGAACAATAGAAGGTGGCTTATTGTCTCCCACCGTCATACTGATGATTGGAGGTTGTTCTCCTCATCTTGTAGTCGACCGCAGGACGAGGTTTCATGTACGGAACAAACCACCTGAAGATCAGGAACAGAGTATGATTGATTGGAATCACGATAACAAAGTTAGTATGGGCGTTCGGGAGAGCACAGGTTCGGGTCAATGGTCCAAGATGGTGTTCCCTGTGAGTTTCAGCCCATGAGCGACTTGTGGTGTACTGTCGGGGGCAGTACATCAGGCAGTACATCATGGCAAGTGTTTGGTCCGATCACTGGTCAGCGGAGCCTTGTGATTGGCTCACATTCACTAACCCTCCGAGTTCCGAGAAACTCGGGAGATCATGTTCATTTTGTATGTGACAAAACAAGGAAATGGTTTGAGTACTCAAGAGCGATCCACTCGATGGACCCGAGGCAGATGTAATAGCAAAGATGCACCCATTTAGACGAGTAACGACAGTGTCTGTCAATACATCGAAAACTGACGCACCCATTTGCTTATCTCGAATCTTTCCCTAGATTTAGTCTCAGCTCTATGGATGCTGATGAAACAAAAATCACTTCTTCGGCACTGGGCTTCAAACAACAAAGATCAATGATGTATTGTTTTAGATCATTCGATAGTTCAGCACCATCCCTAATCATGTGCTTAAATCTTCTTCGGTGACGATTGTGACGCTACAGGTGCGGAGTATACGTGCCCGTTGAAGCGGCCCTGACATAATACATCCATGGAAAAAAAGAACCCAGAAGCCTTGAAGAACCGTTGTGATCATATCATGGGTCCCCAAAGGCGAGCATAATCTGAGAGAAGGATGGAGTAGTTAGGGTACCGAGAGAAAAAGTTGTCATCGAAGATTGTGTTGATTCTGGTTGGGGTCTGTGTCCACGTTTATTTTTGGGGTTTCTAATTATAAATTACGTGGACAATGACGAGGGTCTTTTGTTCCTTTGTGCAAAGAGCTTGGAGGAAGATAGCTTAATGGAACTAAATCGTGTGAAGGTATAGTATAATGCGTAGTGTTATCATTTGCCCAGACTGATCCAATGATGCAACGGCGGAGCCTTGGTGATTTTGCCATTTATAGAGATACGAAAGGTGGTCGGGGTTTGTACTTGATATCTCCTTTGGGACATCAGAAGCTCGGACGAGAGACTGTAATTGGTAGTTAGGGGTTTAAGGAAGAAATGGTCATTGCTTTTTGATGATTATCGTCTAAAAAAAGGTGATTTGTGATGCTGGTCGTAAGCAACTTTTCCCTGTTCTGTCAACAAATTCTATTGCAAGTAGAGACGGCTCTGACGGGCCATAAGCTGATCTTACAGTAACGTGTTATGGCAGTCCTTGTAGGCTATTGAGCGGAAACTGACTCGTCAATGATAAGTTTGTACTATATATAGGGCTGTAGGCGGAGGTTACGGCAGAGCCGGTCAAAATAAGGTATCTCTAGAAGGTTCGAGAAGCCCTGAGGTGAAACCCAGTTCAAATTGGGACCGCGATAAGAGTAAATTTGAGTCGGGTACTAGGCACAACTGTCTTGGTACCCTGCCAGTCGCTTTTTGTGGGTGTCTGAGTGGTATCATACCTCGAGGAACCAGCGTGGCAAAGCATTTCATTGTTCATAACGCAACTTCAACCTTTCGTGTCGGAGATTCTGTTAGGAAATGCATTCGTTGTGGTAGTAATGATGACGACAAAAGGTCGCCTGCTTGTACCCCGGGTTAGGACTGCAAACGGCAAGAAGCAGGCGAGAGAAGGAGTGGCACGAGGCTGTGGGAACCTCGTGATCTGAGATCTATGATCACGGGATCCGGTGAGCCAAGCAGGCGACAACAAGAGTGGAGAGCTTGGATAATAGGCCAGGTCCCCTTTCCCACGTTTCATATTCTTTTCCGCTCGTCATGATGCTCGTCCACAAACAACCTCCTCCCTACCACCAGTTGTCTCTCTACCAGCATAACACGTCTATAAGCCACCGCAGACATCCTTCAGCACCCCCGACGCTCATTGTACAGCCCACCCACACTCCAGGGCTGCTCTCCCTTTCCAAACCCAAGCCCACGTTCCAGCGCTCACAGCAGCAAAAGAGTCCTCGGCCACGGCTACAGCACCCTCCATTGCTCAGTTCTGTAGAAATCACTGACAAGAAGACCACTGTGCGTCTTAAGAATGCAAAATTGAGGTGTGTTTGATATCGGAGCTGTAAATTGAGTTGGAACTCATCGAACTCAGTGATTCGTCTCCATCGCACAGCAAGAACCGCCAAACTTCCTTGCCATCTCTCGAGTCCTCACAGGCAGAGGATCCATTCCTTGATTTTTCTCCTTCCGCCACTTTCAAGCCATCAACTCCCCGACCTTCGGGGAAACAACTTTTGCGCATGCCTGCACCTGCCCTGAACCTTCAGACACCCTCGAAGCCTGTTTCTGTTCCTGCGACTCACCGTTCGACTAATTCTCAGCCCATTTCTCGCTCAGCTCCCGATGTTTCACATAGCTGGGACCATATCTGCGACGACAGCAATGACGAGGCCCCTTTCGCTCCCCCCACTACCCCAATTCGTTCTCGCCCCAATATGAATGCGTCATTCAGCGGGTCCATTCCCAAAACTCCTAGGCGTAAGCCCAGGAACCACAGGAGGACTTCTAGCGATTACATCTTCACGATGTCTTCCGATGATGAAACTGCCTCTGGCCCTGAGGATCTCCATACCCTCCTTGACTTCATCCGCAGTGGCTCCTCTCGCGCATTTGCTACCTCTACTCCTCC
>Ga0153978_1000255_pt1 | contig 13587 bp, 20 predicted proteins | sample TSGA062MetaG_FD_104749 | JGI IMG/M metagenome (GOLD analysis project Ga0153978, IMG submission 104749) | Attine ant fungus gardens microbial communities from Georgia, USA - TSGA062 MetaG | ecosystem: Host-associated > Fungi > Mycelium > Unclassified | place: USA: Georgia, Yuchi Wildlife...
AAACTTAGCCGTTCTTTGAGCTGCTCATTGAGCGCTCAGTTTGGAATAGCTCTGAGAGGCACCCTCAAGTAAGCGGTGCTTCCCCACCAATCAACAAGTTGCAACTTACTGCACAACCGAGTGAGAAGCTCAGGTGACACTTGCAGATTTTGAAACTGCTATAGCTTTTCGGCACCTGAGCTTGCCGTTCAAAGGAACGTAGTACGCCGCGGCGTCACATAGTTGCCCTTCTTGGCTGAAATCAGATTCACTCCGATGAACACTGGATTGAAATGTTAGACCACTACTGGTAGTAGGTTAACTAACTTGAACTTGAAGGACAAATAATAGTAGTGAGGTTTATTTAGACACCCAATTTATTTTATTCTAAATAATATAAGATAAGTTGTCCCGGACCTGCCGGTACTACCGCATGCGTATTGCGGTGGAGTGGGAGTGTGCAATGTGACATAATATCGCATGTCTTACTGTAAGCAAAGATAGTCTTTATCCGCATTTGTAGAAAATTTAGAAGCTAATTATCTCTTGTTCGAAATACTTCTGACCTCATTGAACGTCTGAACGCTTGCTTGTATAAAAATAGACAGTCAACGTGTAATTTGAGATTCGTCGGGGTTTGCTGCGAATTACGAAAGTCCGGTTCAGCCACTTAGCCCGGACGTTATTCGACCATCCTTATGATGGCATGATGACGTTCCACTTGAATTTCCGTGGAACAACTTGAATGATTGCAGTCCTGTCTGAACGAAAAAAATTAGTTCATTGGTGGTTGTGTAGCTCCATGCACGTGTTGGAATATCTGGAGTTGAGACGCGAGCCAGACACTTGGCAGGAATGACTCGGATATGAAGGGGCAGCCACACCGGGCCCATCGGGGGCGTTGGCAGTGCTCAGAAAAACAACTGTTTTACAGTAGAGATACACTACGCGCTTGTTTACGGGTTCGCTGTATTACCTACCTGGGTTGGTTTTTACCTAGCGCAACGTGTACGAGACTTGCGTACAGCTCAATGGCACGAGCGAAATCTGGAACAGTTGAGAACAAGTGCGCGGTTGGTGAGAACGAGACTTGGGTCCAGTGAAGTACAGCCTGTACAATTCCGCAGGGAGCAACGAGTTGGTTCTTCGGACGTCAGGTTCAAGTCTGTGTAAGTTCGCTACATGGTGTGCAATTGGCGGGTTCGAATGAACGAGGTGATCGTAGTAGGTAGGTCTCTTTCTACGATACAAACTGTGCCTACTATATACGTAATGTGCACAAAGGGAATGACTCATCAGAGTGGCACAAGGGATGACGCCATCGCCAAGGAAGTACTTACATCTGGCTTGTATTCGAATGTCGGGCCCGCGGGAATTCACAATTTGGTATTGGCAGCGATCATGAGGTAGAGATGGATATAGGGAAAGAAATCCATCCTCTTGTCAATGGTCCCTCCGCCGCACCAATATTGTGATAACCAGAATCCTGAGCTCGGAGAATGTTTCTGGAACGTCGAGTGCCTTATCGGTGTCATCATAGTATCTACGAATTCAGGCGGGTCCATGGTTAGATTCACAACTTGCTGCCACTGCTGAGTCCTATGGGACACGAGAACTAGGCTAGAGTGATATCATTCAGCCTCGGCGAATCGCGGTAACTGTGGTGTACTAGTACCAGGGCGGACGGAACCAGAATCTCTATCTGGGCTGAATCCATCATGTTTGATCTATGTATGTTTGGTGGGGCCCACAGATTAGTGCGGTGTATTACAACTCTATAATCAACGAAACGGCGGGGAAAAGGGGTATCTCATTCTAACCACCCACAACACACTTGTCGACTACATCCAAAAACAACAGGGTAGAATACATCGTACAGACAGGGTACAGTGTACACCACTATGGCACATCGTACGTCGATTCATTCCACATGCTTGCGTTTGAAAGATGGAAGAATACTACCCTTCCGAATACGGAACAGATAGGTAAGTGCGAAGATTGCGACCACCTTTAGTGCATGTCGTAAGCATGCGGAACTGCAGCAAGGGAAGTAACTTACGTTGAACAAGGTGACACCAAGGAGGATTCCAGCATTACGCCAACGGTGAGCATACTCGATATTGAATCCAGCATACATGTATTGGTCTGTCGTCTGGAAGGGACAGTAAAGGCAACCTGAGGTTGCATCGGGGTTTGTTAGATATCCGCCAGCGTAAGACATGAAAGGGTCCATGTAATCGGCACACGTCATTCCATCTGGAGGAGAAATTGGGTCGAGTTCAGTTGACGAGCAAACAATTGGCTGTCCGCCAATCACTGGGGGGGCATTAAATTCAATAGCAAAGGAAAACCCAAAGCACAAACCTTGACCAAATAGGCCTTCTATAAGATAGGTGAAAGGCGAAACCCTATACATCCATCGCCACCAGCCCAACTGATTGAACGGCTGCAAAACACCGTTACTAAATCATATATCAGCAAGCCGTGGTGATGTCAAAGTAAAAGGTCAACTTGCAATATGACGACAAAGGAGAAGAGTGTGCTGAACAGCAGAGAAGCGATGAATGCGGTTGGTGCCATCGAAGCTATTGCGAGCGCAACCGTCGTGTAGTACAGGGGGAATATAACCCCAAACATCAGGTACGTATATCCGGCCCTATCATTGGGGAATCCAACAGTCCAGTACCAGCAGACAAAGAAGATTGACGAGCAGAACATGTTCCAAGGTATTTCGACGAGGATTTGAGATGTCACCAGAGCGGTCCACTTGTACATCCTGCTCTGGCGCTCACGAACTTCATAAATTGATCGGATATCGATATATACCGTTTGCATCTGTTGAGAGAGGGGGACACACATAATCGTGGCCAGGAAGATCGACTGTGATGCACACGTCAGCGAACGTACTACATCAAAGACCAGAAGACATACAAAGAGCTTGTTTTGTGAACCCTGGAGGGTATCTTTCGATTTGTAGAACGTGAAGCCGATCAATAATCCACCGGCAATATTAAGAACGAGCTTCGCCATCAAGTACGTTGGATTCCGCCAATATGCTTGGTAATTACGTTGTGTCAGGGCGATGGCCTGGTGCGTCCAAGAAGTGGCAAATTCGGTACGTTGTTCTGTCTGGACAATAGGACGAGATCGACCTTCAGCATGAACGCGCTGAAGCTCATCTTCCAGCTTGGCGGCTTCCGGTGAGTTCTTCCAGGTTTCGTGCCAATCGATAGACGTGCTAGCAGTTGCCCCGGCACCAATGACATCAAGCATGTATTCCGCGCTGTCATAGCTCAATTTTCACAAATACCGGAACAAACGAAGGACATACGGGTTGGCATCCTCATCACAGGGTGGTGCTCCATTGCGCTCGAAATAGCTCAACATTGAAGAAGACTTTTCCCCAATGTCACCAAAGTATACAGTTTGGCCGCCCTTACGAAGGAGAAGGAGTTTGTCGAACGATTGGAAAAGCTCCCCAGAAGGTTGGTGAATGCTAACCAAGATCAGAATAAATGGCAGCACTCAGAAATGCACACAAGACTTACGTGCACAAGATGGCTTGTCCATTGTCAGCGAGTCCACGAAGGAATGTTATGATGGCCCAAGCAGATTGGGAATCAAGACCAGACGTGGGTTCATCAAGGAAAAGAAGAAGTTTGGGCTTGGGGTACGTTGAATTCCAAGAGGACAATGAACCTTGTAGAGTATGTACATACCTTAGCAGCCAATTCAACGGCTATTGTCGTGCGCTTCCTATGTTCAACCCCGAGTGTGCCCACAACTGCATCTGCATAAGCTTCGAGACCACACATTTTAAGGCACTTGTCAACGCTAGCTTAAGTTAGCCGGAACTATCGACTATATGCTGTGGGAAGACATACTGAGCTCGGATCTCCTCCATAGGGACCCACTCCGATTGTCTAAGGTGAGCCGAGGAGAGAATGGCTTCCCGAACTGTAGCTTGAGGTAAATGCGTATCCGTCTGTTGGCAATACCCCCTAAACTATTCTTAGTTTCGGTCATTAACACTGCAGAATCCACATACGTTTGTGCCTGGAAATCTGCAGGGAGTGGTTGCCCGTTAATGAATCGGTCTCCCGAAACGACACCAACATCGGTTCGCTGGGCAAGGACATTGAGCAGGGTAGTCTAGGGCCGTCTTGTGAATTTATCATGATGAAAGCAAGATGACCACCAACCTTTCCTGCACCAGATTCTCCCATGAGAGCAGTGAGCTTTCCAGGTGCGACATAACCAGAGACGTCGTCCAACAACCGCCTCTCCTGTCCTCCTGAAATTGGCACGACATACGAAAGGTGGTGCCACGTGAAGACATCCGGGAGATCAGAATCTCTTTCGCCGAAATCATTGCCATCACTGGGCTGTTCTTCGCGACCTGAAAGTGGTCTCGCCTTCTCCTCGTCTCTTCCCACATTGACGGGTTCGACTGTACGTCTGCGCTTGAAGAGAGTAACTGCGGAATCAAATGCGGATCCGGTGTTGAATTCGGTAGCAAAGAGCAACATCAGAAGGAAGCCGACGCCAAATGCACAAATAATGCCGTAGTTCTGACGAAGAAACAATAAGGTTGCATTTAGCAGGAGATCACGTTGGAACACACCCGCCAAAGATCACTATATGTATAATCATAGGACAGGTAGGTGAAGGTATTGCCGTCGACAGTTGACATTCCCGGTTGAGCGCCAACTGTGGTGCAGACTTGATTGGCCAGGGATACATTTTCATACCCTGGACCTTGAGGGACTAGAGAAGTACATGTGCCATTCAAGGTGTGGAATTCATTCATCATCAGTGATTCGAAACCGTATCCGAGAGGCTGCAGAGATACTTCAGCACGGCACTCAGAAAATAAAAATGCACCCTACATTGAGGTAGGTGATCCAGCGAAGTGCACCAGGGATGCTAAGTCGAGGAATAGTATAACCAGTGTACAGTGAAAAGACCAAGACGCCGATGCCTGCTACCGATGTTGCACTAGACTCTTCTTTGAAAGCAGCAGCGACCAGCCTGAAAAAAGCTTTCATCGCAGTTGTCATCGTGAATACTATCAAAAAGAATATGCTATCAGGAGATGTGAGTATCTGCGGAGGGATTTTGTAGAGTGAAAATACTAACAAGAACTGCGCTGGTGTCCGCTGAAGGCCCACCAAGAAGTAGAGAAGTACAGAGAAAACCCCCTGTATCATAAAGGTGATCGGTATATCGACAACAGTGTAAGCTAGACTTTCAATGAACGGATAATACATCGCGGCTTTGTGATGTCGAAGGACTATGGGACGCTGAGCAAAAAGAGACGGTATTTCTGCCATGGCAGACAAGGCACCGAAGAACAGGGCACTATTCACTTGTTAGAGTCTTCATGGATAATGAAAGAGTCGACGAACAAGAACAAGATGCCACCGCGAGAGAAGAAAGCAGAGGTTGCATCAGGTAGGCGGTAGAAAACTGTACCCATAACGATAGCTTGGAATATTTGTGCACTTAGTCAGGGGTCATCAGTACATTATTCTGACATGAGCGCACACTATTAGCACTCACAAAAGTTGAACTAATTGGGAGGCCATGTCGCCCTTGATTATCTGAACACGGCGGACCATCACCGCCCTGACTTGCATTGGGATTGATATTGTGTAAGAATTGCTCTTTGGTGCATGACGCGCATGCTCCATCATAGCACTAAGCTCGTACGCCTCTTTGCGTTCGGGTTTACCCACGTAGAGGTTGCGATAGTTGTCGATTGACTGACGGTTGGCTTGCCCTAAAGGGGACGCAAGGAAATACGCGGCCATTTCTTCACTCGTTCTAGGAGCTATCCCTTCAAAGCCATCTCGGAGATTTCTCGCATTTGGGTCCGTGACTAAGAAATTTCAGGTTACGACAAGAGTAAGTACAAACCACGTACCAGAAACAAGGAAATCAGACGTTGTTTGTCGGTGGAAGGGCTGATAACCCATGTCGATGAAATATTGACGCGCCTCTCCTGCAGGCCCAAAATAGACCATTCGGCCTTCGGAGATCACGCATACCTTGTTAAACAGTTTATACAACTGTTCGCCGGCTTGGTAAATGGAGACGATTGTGGTTACCCTACCGATATCGGTACCAATGCGAAGTGCCTGAATGAATTCCAGGGCTGTTGATGAGTCCAACCCGCGGGTAGAGCTAGAAGAAGGTTTCAGCACCCGACGGCCCAACGAAGATAAGAATTAATCGGTAACGAACTTATCCCATGATCCGATTAAGCTTCGGCATGACAAAGCCTCCGCAATGGAGACACGCTTCTTCTCTCCACCTGATATCCCTCGTATAGCAGCATTCCCAACAACGGTATTTCGAGCATGATGCAGTCCAAAGATTCTAATCAGAATGTCGATGACATCGCGATTGAACTGATCGCGGGATTGATCACTAAACCGCGAATGTGGCGTGCGGGTTTTGATTGCGAAGGACAACGTCTGTTCAACCGTGAGTGTCGGAAAATGAACGTCGTCTTCGGGACAGTAGATAACATCGCCTCGATATTGCTTTTCTATTTCCTCGGGAGTGAAAGAGTCATACCACACTTCTCCTTCAACAGCGTGATATTCCTTCCTCTGATTTGCGAGTGTCTTCAAGAATGTGCTGCAGCCCGAACCAGGGCGCCCCAGAACAACTGGGGAGAGTCAGAACAAGCGCAAATGAGTGAAATATGACAGACTCACGCAGCATCTCTCCTGGCATTACCACACCTTCAAAGCCTGAGAGGATGTCACGGGTTGTGGGATGGCGCATTTCGCCGAGGTTCTTCAATGCAGTAGAAGGATTCAATATGGAACCCATTGTGGGCTGCACTGATGCACGCGATCCAAGTCCAACTACACGTAGATCTTTAAACATTACGCCCAATTCGCGGGCCTTTATAGACTCTTCGCCCCGTCTGCGAGAAGTCAGAATTAGAGGTAGAATAACTCCAAATCAAATACCTTCTAACAAGGTCCTTTAACGTCTGCTCAAAATTAAAGTCATCATCACCACCGCTACCGCTCTCCATGGCCACAGATATGGCAGATTTGCGCTTGTCAGCCTTTTTAGGTTTCGGTAAAGGGGCAGGGGGAGGGGGTCTATCTTGCGGACGATGAGAGCGAGTGGATCGCGCTGTCATTGTCCGGTGCAATTCTTGCATGCTAGCGGGGTCAAAGAACGTGAATGGCACCTGTGGCTGTGATTGCTGCTCAGGCCCGTCATCAGGGGGAGGGCCATCGTCAGCCGCATGCATTTCATGCTTTTGGCCAGGGAGGTCCATGGTTGATAGGTGGAGAAAGAAATTTGTTCAATGGGCGAACCTCTCCTCTATACTTATAACGGGATGGGGAGCTTCTAGTACTTCGCAGAAGACGATCCATTTCTAGGATGAATTAATCAACACCCTTGAAGGGTGGTACGCGTACGTATGGCATGCCGTGCCGGAGTGCTTATCCTGAAGTGACTGCGGGTATATCTTTTCGTCAATCAGGAATTAGCAATAGGAAGCTAATCTGAGGCTAGGGAAGATGCAAAATCCCAAATCCCGACCAGATTAGTGCTTTGCCATGGATAAAACATGGAGATGAAATAGTACTAACCATGCTTTCGGCCACATGCCCGACACCGTCCCCGAGCAGCGTAGTACGAATCCTAATTTGTCAATTGAATGCGTCTACGCAGATAACGTTATTCCAGGCATTAGGGCATCAATCACTCGTGATCAGAAGTCGGACATCGTCTCGGTTCAGTTTCGCTTCAAGTAGTCGCCCTGTCAACCGCGCAGCTTCTGAGTTTGCTTCTTGAGGTTCAATTCATCGAACATGCGATCTACCCGTGACTGACGACGCTGGGTGTCGACGAAAAAAATGTACAATTGATAAATCCATTGTACGATGCTCCGCATCCCATATATCTTCTGTGAGGAAGATGTTAATATGAAATTAGCATCATATATCGATCAAACTTAGGGAGAACACATCAGCAAGAGGCTACCTTTGTTCGCTTTTCAAATTGAAGTTGCTTCCTCAATACAAAGCAGGGCAAATCGTGTGCACAACCTTCCTGAAATAGGGTGTCACTAAACACCAGTTTTGAGCGCTTTTTTGACAACTAAACCAGGTTTTTAGATGCACCTCAATTACTTCAACCAATCGAGGAAGAGCGATGAGTCTTCTGCTGCTGCAAGTATATCTCTGATATCGCTGGAATTCTTCACATCGAATTTTGAAGAACTAGAAGCAACAATAAGCAGCAAGCCTGAGCGCCAGGCTTTGACAATCTAAATGAAATCAACATTGAATGTTACATAATGTCATCTAGAAATTTGACGCTAGCATAAGTCACGTGAAATTGCACGTTACTTGAAAATCGCGCGACAGCTTACATCAGCTGGGCCCGTGATTCAGGAGTTTGCTTGAAATGGATGATAAAAAGCACAACCAAACAAGGTGTACTCTCTTTGAGCTGCTACTTATTCAGTTTGCTCGCAACATCGTTCGGTGAGGTGCCAAACAGATATGTCTGACATCGCTTCTCTCCTTCAAGCCTCCCTCCAGCCCGCGTCCAGGAAACAAGCAGAACAACAACTTCATGCACTTACATCACAGCCAGGCTTTCTGCCGCACCTTGTTACACTTATCCTCAACCCATCCTACGATCGTCCGACACGCTTGGCAGGTGGTATCTACCTTAAAAATGTTGCGAAACTTAGGTGGGAGGAGGTGTGCGATATATTTTCCCCGATCATACTTATTCACCTCATCTGTGGCTCACCAAGGATGATACGCCCCTCCCGGAACAAGACAAAATCGCTATCCGATCTCAGCTTGTCCCTGCCATGATTGCGCTCTCTGATCCCGCAGATAAAGCAATTCGCGCCCAAATCGCCGAGTCCGTCGCTCTGATAGCCGAGCTTGACTTTCCTGCAAAATGGAATGATCTCGTTGACGTGCGCCGTTCTTCTTTGACCACTTGTTCGTTTTCTAACATACCACAACAGCAACTCGTCTTGTCGCTCTCCTCTACGGATTACAGCATCAATGTCGGTGTCCTACAGACCGCTCACTCCATCTTTAACCAATGGCGAGCCCAAGTTCGCTCGGACGGGCTCTTCACGGAGATCAATTTTGTCCTGTCGCGATTTATGAAACCTTTCCTTGACCTCTTCAGCCAGACTGCAACCTTACTGCTCTCCTCTTCAACTCCATCTAACATTGCCATCGTAGCCCAAGCACAGATCATCCTTGCTGATATATTTTACGACTTTACGTGTCAAGATCTACCCCCAGGCATTGAAGATGCCCACGACACCTTTTTTGCTCCACAGACTGGATTCTTCCAACGCTTTATGTCATGGGACCCTGCCGAGCTCAAAGTCGATGTAAGCAATACTCTTGAGGTCCACTATGCATCGCTGAATTTGTTGTCCAGCCCGATGAAACACAGCCCTCGCTCCCTGCCCAGTTGAAATCTAAGATCTTCGAAATTGGCGAGGTTGGTAAATTGTCAGAACTATGAAGAAAGATTTCTGACACGCATCGTAGCTCTACATCAAGTTGTTCCCCGATCAACTCTCGCGTTCGCCTGCTGTAGAAGGATTTGTACAGAGTGTATGGGAGCTCATTGGGTCGAATAAACTCCCCGGTGTTGCTGACGATGCTGTATGTCTGTTCTCGTATTGCAGTTACTGATTGACATCGCATTGCTAGCTCGTCTCTCAATCTCTCCGTTTCATCTCCACCGCAATCAGGTCGGGTTACTATAGAGCACTATTCTCTTCTCGCGAAACTATAGCCTCTCTCGTACAAGGAGTTGTCATTCCAAACGTTGGACTGCGCGATCATGAAATGGAGCAATTTGAAGATGAGCCACTTGAGTTCATTCGGCTTGACTTGGCTTTCGGAGGGAGTGCATCAGAAGTGGCTACTCGACGTCAGGCAGCCGCAGATGTGTTGCAAGCACTGGTCAGCTCGGGATACCAAGCTGAAGCCACAGAAATCGTGGGGTCGTGTATTACCTCCGGATTGCACGAGTACAATTCGAACCCCACGCAGAATTGGAAGGCAAAGGACAGCGCTATATACTTACTTACTGCTGTGGCGACAGAAGCGTCAACGACACAAGTGAGTTGGTGTCGTTTTCTTTTCGCCTGCTAGCGGTCTGACTTCAGTAAAGCATGGTGTAACGTCGACGAATGCATTGGTGGACGTTGTGCAGTTCTTCTCCGAGCACGTGTATCAGGATCTGCAAGCGTCAGATGGCAGTGTTCATGCAATTCTCCACGTGGATGCGATACGTTTTCTCTTGACTTTCAGGAACCAGGTATGTATTTTTTCGATAAAGCTAGCTCATCTGTGGGCTCATCACTGTGCTTAGCTGACAAGAGAACAACTTCTGTCGGTGCTTCCTTTGTTAGTGCGGCACTTGAATTCCGACAACTACGTCACGTACACATATGCTGCGATCACGATTGACCGGATATTGTTTATCAAAAAAGGGACTCAACTGTTGTACGTTTTTGATTCAAGTCAAAGTAATCCTACATTCACATTTTGATATTAGGTTCTCGCAAGCAGACATCCATGACATCGCTGCCGACTTACTTAATGCACTCTTGAGCAAGATAGAAGTGGCTGGTCCTCCTGAAAAGGTCGCCGAAAATGACCATCTAATGAAATGTAAGCCGATCACGTGCACCTGCCCTGGTCCTAACTTCCGTTTGTAGGCGCGATGCGCATAATTGTCACCGCGCGCCAGACTCTAACTCCTGTGTACCAACAAGTCCTCCAGCGACTCGTCAACATCCTTGGCATTATCGCCAAGAACCCGAGTAATCCCAATTTCGACCAGTACATCTTTGAAAGCATATCAGCGCTTCTGAGGTATGTTCTGGCGCTGCACTGCGAACCCTGACCAACACTCTACAGATTCGTCGTAAGCGGTACTCCATCTACGCTACCAACGTTTGAGCGGACGCTCTTTGGCCCTTTCACGCTTATTCTCCAGCAGGACATCGACCGTGAGCAGCTATTATTATGTCCTGAGTCACCCCTCGTTATCAATTTTGTCACGCAGAATATATCCCTTACGTCTTCCAAATTCTGGCTCAGATGTTGGAATCACACACCACCGCTGTGCCAACCGAATATCGTTCCCTTCTCCCATTCCTCCTCACACCTACATGTTGGCAGCAAAAGGGCAGCATTCCCGGTCTCGTGAAGCTTCTCAAGGCATTCCTGTCTCGTGATGCTGCCGAGATGGTCAGCACTGGGCAAATCACGGCTGTGCTAGCTGTCATCCAGCAGCGTCTGATTCCCTCCAAGATCAATGATGGCTGGGGCTTCGAGCTGCTCCAAGGCGTCGTGCAGTATGTACCTCCGTGAGTTGACTTTGCCTCTGCCTTGCGCGAGCGAGCTGGAATGAACGGCACTGGCTGGACAGGGCACAGCTGAAACAGTACTTCAAGCCGCTCGTCATGACGCTGCTGACGAGAATGCAGACGAGCAAAACGGACAAATATGTGTATCTCTTCTCGCACTTTCTGCTCTTTACCATGGCCGTTGATGTGAACGGCCTCGGGCCGGACTACGTCATATCCGCCATCGAGGATATTCAGCCACAGTGAGGCGCACCGCGCGTTTTCTCGCCACGAAGACCCTTGTTTATTCTTCTTTTACTTCTAGGCTGTGGTCGCAGATCCTCGTCAACTTCATCGTCCCGCAAGTGCCCAAGATGCCCCACAAGGACAGGAAAGTCGCTGCTGTCGGGCTGGTCCGCATGCTGACGCAGAGCACGATCATGCTCTCACCTCCAAGCGCGCAGAGCTGGTGCGTCGCACCTCCGCTTCCCACCCCTCACGCGCGATCGCTGACAACGTCCCCTTCACAGGCCGCAAGCATTCACGGCCGTCATCAAGCTCTTCAGCGAGCCGCAGTACCTCTCCAAGTCCAAAGACGAGGAGGAGAGCACGGGGCTGACCGCGATCGACTTCGAGGAGCAGACGGCGGGGTACCAGGCAGCGTACTCGCGGCTCGCGGCGGCGGAGGGCGTGCCCGTGGACCCCGTGGCGTACGTGCGCGATCCGCGGGACTTTTTGGGGCGAGCGCTGGCGAAAGCGGACCCGCGGGTGAAGGGGCTCCTGGCGGCGGGCGATGCGGCTGTTGTGCAGCCGTTTGTGCAGGCGCTCGCTGCGTCGGGGTATGTGGTTCAGTAGCCCCTACCGGGACGGGCTTTTGGCTGTCCTCGGTACCGAGCCTTGTCGACATTATCCCCATCCGACTTTTGTTGTCGGTGAGTGTAGGAAGTGGCGGCGAACCATCACTGGCGGGCTCGATGGACGCGTTAAAACATGCTGTAAACACATATGTATCATGTGTAGAAAACTAAACCCAAATGTATGGTGCTGACGCTGAACATTCCACATACTGTTTTGATTCAACGTTCGTGTGGAGATGTCTTCTCTGAAGCTTGAGACAATGAAGAGAGCCGCTCACGCATTCATATGTAGTCGGCCGTATTCCCATCGCGCGCCGCAAACAACGCAACGTAACAATGAATTCGACAAACAAAACAAAGAACGCAGAACATGCACCCCGAAATACAGTAATTTACCCAAACAGCTACATGCTCAACAAAGACGCTGCGACATCTCTGACAGCAGAAGATATCATGTGCGTGATTGGCGAAGTCACCGTCACCTTGATAGAAAGAAGACTTGCGAGGCTCGTCACAAAGCCGATCGCGTCCTGTCATGATGCACCAGCGAGCAACCGGACAGATCGCCAGAAGTCGAGATGCGCATACAGTAATAATGGACCTCCATATAAGCATTTGCAGTTGCTTAGCTCGCCCTTCTCGTGGGGGGCGATTCTTGCTGCAAAATCAAATCCAGGATTGCCGAGTCCTCGCCAGCAAGTATGATAAGCAGGATCATGAGCATCGCGCTGAGAAGATTGGGATACAAAGACAGGTTCATGGCACTGCTCTTGACTACGTCGAGGCTCTTCTTGATGACCACGCTGTGTGCTGCGGTGACAGAACTGGCGATGCCGAAGCTAATGCCCAGAAGAGCCATAGAAGACACCAATGAAGAAGCCAAGCGTCACTATGGAGCAGCTGAGCAGGATGGGCAGGGACGGCCGCGCGGAGAGAAAGAAATAGGAAGTAAGGACGGTGAAGGGAAGGATGAGCCACGTGCGACCTGGTAGCTCGAACCCTATCGATGTACTTGAGGGTATAGTTGCTGAAACTGGTGGATGGGCGCAGGAATCAGTATCCATGCGTCGTCGTGCGAAATCAAATCAAATCACGCGAGAGTCGCACCTCAGTCCCACAATATTTAGCCCGATTATGAGCGCGAGTTTCGTCAGGAGTTGCAAGTCAACTTGTAATGGAATGACAAGGAAATGTGCAGCATGTGCGGCCAGGGAAAGTGAGGATGACAGCTATGAGGAGCTGGATAAAGAGGAAGAAGATCGGGGCGGAGATTGTTTGAGAACCCATTTGTTCCTGCATTCCAAGAAGACGAGTATCAGTGGACTTGGGAAGGCTGTGGAGTAGGAAGTAATTACGCCATGATCATCT
>Ga0153978_1000260_pt1 | contig 13470 bp, 23 predicted proteins | sample TSGA062MetaG_FD_104749 | JGI IMG/M metagenome (GOLD analysis project Ga0153978, IMG submission 104749) | Attine ant fungus gardens microbial communities from Georgia, USA - TSGA062 MetaG | ecosystem: Host-associated > Fungi > Mycelium > Unclassified | place: USA: Georgia, Yuchi Wildlife...
CACTGCTCTGTCTCGCGCTATGTCTTCGCGACGAGCGTGATGGCTGTTCTTCATTCATAAGAAATCTTGTGCATATAATACCTAATGCTACTCACCGTCGCGCTTTTCTTCCTCGGGCTCTTCTGCATCGGTCTCACATTCGTTGTTAAAGTGATAACCACTGGTCGCGAAAGTTGGCTATTGTGACACGGTTTGCGTAGCACGTGACCTCGAGATTCTTATTACAGTAAGTACAACCTCTGAAGTTTGCCACAGTGCGGAAGCATTCTTCAGATTCATAAAACAACTTAGATTGAGAATAGTTGAATACCGCTCGTAAGGTAAGATATGTAGGTCATAAGTGTCGTCAAAATCGTAAGAGGTCTGAGCTTGGGAAGCCCTCGATACTACCGCGAGATGGTGCTTTCGCTCTGTCCTCTCTGTCTGCCACTGGCATCTCCCGACTGCGAAGTCCGTTTCATACCCAACGATGAATCGTCATTCGTACGAGAGAAGAAGTCATCTTCACCCTCATATGGAGAAGTTCCGGAATTTATCTGCCACGACATCATGAGGGGTTCGAAAACACGGTCCCCTATGTAGAGACCCACCCACTGCTTGAGAACATTTGCTACACGGGTGGCTTCCTCGGTCACATCGGTCCCCTTCTCTGCGTGGAGCCGCATGAGCTCGCTTAGCGACCTGCCTTTCCCACCCCCATTCGCCCCAGGAGTCGTGCAGTCATCCTGACTCGGAGCACTCTCTCCAGGAAACTGTATAGAATTTCGCGGTGCTTGAAGTTGTGGTGTCTGAGGCAAGATAATATCGCTTCCTGAGCAGTCCCAGTCTTCCGAGTTTAACGATAGGTTGCTCATCGTAAAATGCTCCTTCGACGACATGGGGACTATAGCTGAGTGCGTGGTAGCGGAAGCCTGAAGGTGGGATAATTTGTAGCATTCAGCCGTCTGACCACTAACACAATAGCAAGCGAGCGGAGTTGAAAACGCTCGTATTCAATGCAATTGGCCACGAGCAATGCGGACGTATTCTGAGCAATCATTATTCCTAGCTACCCTGATCGACAAGGACCTCATACCGCACTCTCTCAGTGCGACATGGTGAGGTAAGGTCATCCGTTTCTCGGCATGCCCAAGTAGCTACAAATAAGTGTGACATCGGCCAGGAGCATAACATAAGAACAAGAGTTGACCACAACTGATATCCTGTCAATCCGCAGTGTGCTTATGTTGATATTTATGCCCATGATCGAGTAACCTTCACGCCAGAGCTTGAGACATTGTCAGGTCATAGGAGATTTTCGACTCACCAATCCGGTTCAATTTCTGATAGTATTCTTATCCTAATAAATAATGACGATTACTCGACCCCTCACAACCGAGTAAAAACTACACGTACTGTGTCTTTTTGGTTTCTTCCACTTCGTGGAAGATAACCCATCCAGTCCGTGGCTTTCGAGTGAAAAGTACAGATGTCGGATGGACATACAAGGTCTGCGTAATTGAGCGACGCTAAACACGATACGTCGAGCAGTGTCTCACCTTATTCCCCTTTACCGAACGGTACGTCCCGTCTGCGACCCATCGGGCGCCATTGCGCCAATACCCACTGACTAGGCATTGTCGAAGTCGCTTAGCGTCACCTTCACAACTACGCAGCGGTAAATTGAAGCGAATCATATATTTTTTTAGCTGGGACCGAATTGACACCGCTCTTGACATCGCGCGGAAGTTGAGGGAATGAGATTTGCACCACGATGAAGATCGACCATATTTTGTAAAGGCATTGTATGCTATACAGGAGGTTAGTGATCCACTGTCAGGCAAAGTGTATCCAGTACCATTTAGAAGTGTCAGATGATCCTGATAATATAATCAGACTGTGAATTGCGGCGGATGGGAATGAGGCATACCCCTTCCTCTGCTGTGAACTTTCGTCTCTCCAATTCCGCAATCGCTCCAGGAGCACCGTCAGGTATGATAAATGCGTCCTACGGATAATTAACATGACTGGAAATCGCGCCAATGAGACACAAACTTGTATTGAAACCATGGCGGCAATCGTAAGAATTTCTTCACCACAATTGAAATCCTTCGAAGCAAAAAGCTGCTTGTGCATTAGCCACACAGAGAGATATGTCAAAAAGCAAAGTGTACCATTCTAGCAATGTTAACCTCGATTGGAAATTCCGCGACTTGTTCGCCTATCGGTGTAAGACAACCATCATTGCCAATTATTCCTGCAGCAAAGAGGCCTTCAAGGGCACGGAGCACGCCCTCTGCTGGAGGAGCCGATACCCATTCGAACTTCATAAGATCATCTATGCCTAGGGACTTCAGTTGCAGAATCGGAGTGGTCATGTCGGTGCGGGTAATCTCTGGGGGCGTGCTTGTAGGAAGAGAGGCGAATACGGACTCGGGATATAAGCGATAGCAAATTCCTGGTGACGTCCGTCCTGCGCGACCAGCCCTTTGTGTGGCAGATGCCTTGGAAACAGGAACAGTGGATAGTGACGCAAGCGATGTGGTTGGGTTGTATGTCCGTATCTGTAGCCTGTCAGATGACGGAGCGTAGAAGCTAGTGAAACTTGCCTTTACAAATCCGCTATCAACGACAAACTTTACCCCATCAATGGTGACACTGGCCTAATTCCATCAAGAAGTGCCAGGTCACCAAAGTAGTGTGACTTACTTCTGCAATGTTTGTGGCGGCGATAACCTTTCGCGTTCCTTGTTCTGCAGTATCGAACACCCTAAGCTGTTCTTCTGTGCTCAAGCCAGCATGCAAGGCGAGGGGAATTATCCGTGTGGCTCCTCGCGGAAGTCTGGATAGAGTTGGATATATGAGCATCAGGATTAAACGGGAAAAAAGTGTGCGCACGTAGGGATGAGCTCTGTGAGCTCCTCTAAGCATCTTTCTATTTCCTCACGACCCGTCAGAAATATCAGAATGTCACCATTGCCATGCTATGGATAGTGGTTCAGGTAGAATGGAGCAAGAAGCTTCCGGAGACGTACATTGAGGTTAATATTCCATACAACTTCAACAGCCTTCCTGACATAGTCCGGAGCTGGCTCTTGAAGGTATGCAACCTCAACAGGAAACATCCGTCCCTCAAGACTAATTATAGTGGCTTCGTCTGGATTTATCCCCGAAATGAAGTATTCGTAGAACGACCTAGCATCCAGAGTAGCTGACGATACTATCAGCCTAAGTGATGGGCGCTTGCGTCTAATCCTGCGAATTGCAACGCATTAATTGAGGAGTCGAGAGAAAATATCAAAGCGTGATTGACGAACTTCTTCAGTACACCCAATAGTAAATCTGTGTAGAGACTTCGCTCGTGAGCTTCATCAATCTGGCGACTCACTGAGCAGATGTCTGGTGAGAGTTTTGCATGACTGACCATAATGACACTGTAACGCGAGAGGAGAGGATCAATCAGTGTCTCTCGAAAGAGCATGCCGTCAGTCATATAGCATATCCGAGTTCGTTTCTTATCGCTAACATCCTCAAAGCGAATGGTGTATCCAACCTAAAAGAGTGCTTTCAACAATGTAAAGTTACATCAACTGGTGGAATACCTCATCCCCAAGAAGGGTACCAACTTCTGCTGCAACTCGGACGGCAACAGACGTTGCTGCAACGCGCCGCGGTTGGGTGCATGCAATGACATTGCCTTCCGACGCCCATCCTGATTCCAGGAGATATTGGGGTAGTTCTCAGCCTAGAGTGAGATGGAACTAGAATTATCTGAGATATCCAATGAATTCTTACGAGTTGTTTTCCCTGACCCTGTTTGACCAACGACAATCGTAACCCCGTACTTCTCTACACAATGTAAAAGATTTTGCCCTTGGGAAGATAGTCTGAGGATGATAGAAAATAGATGGAGGCACTGAACATACGGTGTTTCCAAATGGGCAATCGATGACGCTGCACATCGAGGGAAATGGAACCATTTGAGGGTGCAGATTGAACAACATTGCCGTCTTCTTCTGTGGCTCTGTCAAGCGTACTCCCCGGACCAGCAGTGCCTGGCTTCCAGAATGTCAAGGCGGACATGGGAGATGGTTGTTTGGTTCCAAGGGCTTTGCACGCAATGTACAAATAACCACCAATAACGCGCTCGACGAAACGGGAATGATTTCCACTCACCCACTACGTCAGGATGGATGCTCGAGAAGATCTCCCAAAAATATCAGTCGAGACAGAACAGGATTGGCGACGACTTCAACGAAATCTCTCAACCGCTTTTGTTAGCAGACTGGACTTGGAGCTTCAATCTCAAGGTGCCAGCCACAACAGGGATGCATTTCTGTCTTACACAGATCAAGTGAGTAAATATTTCTCGCTAGAACGCGACATGCTGAAGCTGTCAGTTTCTCGACACGCTTTTCGCGATAACTAGACCAAATCTTCGTATCAACGGGCGAACCACCGAGGAACCACCCGAGGACGATGAAGGTCAGTATAAGTTTGGACTAGTGAATTACCGTCACTCATGAACAATAGAAATGGAGCCTTTTGACGAAGCTCTTGATCGACATATCTGGTCGCTTTCTGACCAACGGCTGAAGTGGGATAGGGAAATCGCAGGTCGCCGGCGGACACGTCCCGGAGAAATTGAAGCGCAGATTCGGGAGGTCTACAGTCAGCACCATGATGTTGACTTAGATGATGCAACGCCGAACACCGATCCTTCTGATGCGGATGGTTCGTGTGGATATTCAATGATAGAACACCTCTAATTTACCAATAGACCTAGACCGCGCGTTGGATGTCGAGGTCGAAGAGACTTTCGTGAATGCTGTCGCCATGTCAGCTCAGCTGTCTCAGGTAGGAACCCTTCCTTTCTATTCCCTAATAGCGTATTGATGTCGTGTTCTGTAGTCTATCTCAACGGTGTGCGAGCGGGCAAACAGATTTACTGCTGTCGCAAGCGAGGTCAAGGCACTCAAACCTTGACATGTACACATGGAAATCATTATAAATATTATCATGAACCCCTGAAACCACCTCTGCCGAAACCTCCACTACCACGGCCACCTCCCCTGAAACCACCACCTCGACCACCCCGGTCACCACCAAAGCCACCCCCTCGACCGCCCCGATCCCCACCAAAGCTACCTCTTCCCCCACCCCGACTAGCACCTCGTCCTCCCCGTCCTCGCCCGCCAGCGAATCCGCCGCGCCCCCGCGGTCCCCCACCACCCCTTGCGCCCCCGCGTCCGCGTTCTAGATATGATCCACAGTGAATGCAAGCTTACATGAGGGAGCAAAAACATACTTGTCACACCTTGAAAACAAGATGTTAAGAGAGTAGAAGAAGAGAGACCCATATATAGAGCGTACCTGCGACTTTTGGTTTTGGGAGGAATCGCTCAATGGGTAGCAATTTGTCCCCTCCAATATATACTTTATCTCCTTGCTTGAAGCTGCTTGCAACCATGCCTTCTCCCATTTTGACTGAAAAATAAACTTCATTTATGGGGCCGAGGATCTCGTCGACCTTGCCAATGACGGACTTGTTCTGGAGATAAATCGGAGCGTTGAAGTAGGGAACCCTGTCTGATATAAGAGAGGAGCATAGCATTTCATCTTCCACGGCATGCATAAATGATCCCATCTCTGAACATGATTGATGAAGGTGACGAGGAACTGTAAAGTGAGTGTCTCACCGATGACCGTGTCTGGAGGACCAAAATCACGTTGCTGGAACCCTCCACGTCCCCCACCGCGTCCTATGATAATAAGCCAAATTCTCATGACGATTACAGGGTATTCTTACCTCCTCTGCTGAAGCCTCTTGCTCCTCGACTCATGGTGTACAAGGATTGAAAAACAATATGCTTATATAAGCAGGTTATACAGTTGATCAACTTGAGGTTAAGCGTTGAACAGACGCGCGTTCGAGTTGGTCACGGAGTCCATCTAGTCGATAAGCTTGGGTTTTCTGTTCCATGAGCCTCTTTTTCCGCCATCCACCCAGCCTAGAAGACGTCTTCACACTCAAAGACCCTCCAGACAAGGCTGGTAGCGACACCGTGCTCCTGAGTTCTCGCTTGTGGGCATATCTATCTGCACCACAAGATTCCCGCGTTCTCGTTCTTATATCATCGGGTGACCCAATTTCATCCTCGTCGACTCTCAGAGAGCTGGAATACTTGACTTGTTGGGCGAGTGAAGATCCTGAGGTTCGCCGCTTGCACGATGTTATGTTTTGTTCCGTCTAATCATTATCACAAGGTTGAACATATCGCAATCCCACCTCATTGGTCAGACTTATACCCTCATATTTTTGCGTCTTTCGATGGACGGCGGAACCTGCACCTGTCCTCTGCGGAAGACGTTTCTCTCTCCGAAGTGGTTTTGACCGCTCAAACTCCTGATGCATATAGTTTCGCATTGTCACATGGCTCTGCCCTTGAGGAGTGGCTCTTCAACTCATCGCTGGTTATCCGGGCTGGTGAAGAATTGAATCTTCCTAGAACGATGTTTCTCTCAAATGGCAACGCTTCCGAAACATTTCCATCAACGTTTTCCTCGTATTGCTACAAGGTTGACGTCGCATATCCATACTCCCAAGGAATCATGCAACCCAACGTCACCCAGGTTGTGGTGGCTTGCTATGACGAAGGTGCAGAAACCGGAGGAAGCACGTCGACTAATAGCACAAACCCTGAGATTGCTTCCGAACCGGTCGAGATCAGCGAATCTTTCCTCATGACTGCTGCACTTCCGGAAGCTATGGAGGGTGAGTTTCCGTCGGTTTGGATGTCATTCTGATGTAACTTTACATTAGCAACTTCCGCAATGAACACCTTCCGTCTTCAGCCGCTTCTACGAGAGCATCGACGTGTCCTTAACAGTGATGTTGCTCTTTATCTGAGAACCTCTGATTTCCGTCGAGTTGGCGTCCTTGATGAAGACTGGGTACGTCGATTTGCCTTTTTTCTTGAAATGATTTGACTGTGCCCAGGCCGTTGTGAACAACCTTGAATCATCACAGGCAAGGTTGGTGCAGGTGGTAGCACATGATTGTGAATCAGTACCTTTGTGCGTTTTTGCTGCGTACTTTTTATCCTCATGCTGAAAGTATTTCCAGTGGTGTGGTGAGGGCTTCGCCTTCGCTGATTGCCAATATATGTGCGGAGTCTTCTTCCAGTCTGGTGGGGATTCGTCCGAGCCCTTTTGGTGACCGCCAGCCAGTAATACCAGTTGCTCGAGCTATTACTCTTTCTCGCATCGCATCTCCTTTTTCGACTGGACGCAAGTTCGAGGCTCTTTTTCTCCAGGAGATCCAATCCTATTTCAGTTCCCGTAGACGCTTGCTCAAAGCAGGAGATTTGATTAATGTGTACATCGATACGGATGACACAGAAGTCGCTGATCGACTTGACAAAGACAGACTTCCTATACACTGGTGAGCTTAATCTGTATGAGGCGTTTGAAAGCCTGAACATCGCGTGCGACACTAGGCAGTCTGACGGCAATGCGGTGGTATCCTTCGTTGTGAACAAAGTTGACTACGATCCTACCAATTTTGCTGATGAGTGTGACGACGTTCACCGCCAATTTGCTCTAGGCAACTACGGCTGTTTCGTAGATTCTCTCCGCACTCGAATTGTGCAGCTCGGCGTTCAAAATAAAGGTCTGCCAAATATATACAGAATCCATCGCTTTCGTGAGGAATATGGCATGTGTAGCGTTGCGCGATCTTGACTAACAAGCGAGTAGATGATGCTGGTTCCAAACCTGGAGAAACGGGGTTTTCTAGTGATGCCATGGATGCAGTGACTCGTTTGTCAGAAGCGACTCGATTCAAAGGAGCTGTGAAATTTGGCATTCAACCATTTCTACTCATTTCGGGAGCTCGAGGGTCTGGAAAGTACAGTATGGCTTCTTCTGTAGCCCAACAGCTCGGAATCCATATCACGGAGGTGAGTTGAATCATTGAGCCGGCACTCACAAGTTTAATCACCCGGTAGATCAACTGTTTTTCTATAATTTCAGATAATGGAGTCAAAGCAGAAGGCAGCTTAAGAGCTCGAGTTGGAATGGCAAGTTCATGCGCCCCGTGCGCGATCGTCATTCGGCACATAGATGCACTGTCGCAGGCTGCTCCAGCTTTAGAGGCGGGAAATGGTGGGCACACATATTTCTTAGTCTCCATTTTTTTGACCTGTTTCAGGTACATCAATATCACATGCTCTGAATGATTGCCTAGCAGACATGGAGGCTCAAATGCAATCCACGGGTTTACAGATCTTCATTATCGCAACTACAACCGATACAACCAAGATACCGCCCATTCTCCTTTCGCGTTTTACGAATGAAATAGTTTTAAAGGTGAGTTTATTCATCGCTGTTCACAACGTCATGTCATATCTTCATAGGCTCCAACCGAATCAGAACGATCAGGCATAATATCTCATTGCATGAATGATCTCAAGCTGGCTCCTGATGTTTCGGCGGATTATTTTGCCGTTCAGACTGCTGCATTAGTCGCCTCCGATATAGTTGACTTTTTGGCACAAGCAGAGGTTATCTCTCTTAGAGAGTCACTGTATGTTCCGAGTCTGTCGAGTTCATGATCTTGCTCATCAGCACGATTACAGTGACAAAAGTACTCGCAGGGCATTGTCCTCGAGTCCCGTTGCTGTTCGAGCGAATCAATTGGAATTCTCTCTGTTGAAGGCGAGGACGACGTTCGCTCGAAACATTGGTGCTCCGAAGATTCCCGCCGTGACGTGGGAGGACATCGGTGGATTGTCGAAAGTAAAAAACGAAATATTGGATACCATCCAACTTCCGTTGGAACATCCCGAATTATTCATCGATGGACTGAAGAAGCGTTCAGGTGCGCATATTTTCTAGCTTTCAACCTAACTATTCACTATGGAGTCACAACCAGGTATTTTATTATACGGCCCTCCAGGCACTGGAAAAACGCTCCTCGCGAAGGCAGTGGCAACTTCATGCTCATTGAACTTCTTCTCAGTGAAAGGACCCGAACTTCTGAACATGTACATTGGAGAGTCCGAAGCAAATGTTCGGCGCATATTTCAACGTGCTCGTGATGCGAAACCATGCGTCATTTTCTTCGATGAGCTTGATTCCGTCGCACCGAAACGAGGCAACCAAGGAGACTCGGGTGGAGTCATGGACCGTATCGTAAGCCAACTTCTTGCGGAACTCGATGGTATGTCCACTGGGGGTGGGGGCGATGTCTTTGTTATTGGAGCTACCAATCGTCCCGACCTGTTGGATCCGGCTCTTTTGCGACCTGGAAGGTTTGTTAAGGCATCCTTTGTGTAATCAGGCTCACATCTATTTGTAGGTTTGATCGAATGTTATACCTTGGAGTTAGCGACACACACGAAGCTCAACTCGATATCCTTCATGCCCTTACAAGAAAATTCAAGCTCAGTCGTGATCTCGACCTTGCAAATATTGCTACAGAATGCCCATTCCACTACACAGGAGCTGACTTCTATGCATTATGCTCAGATGCAATGCTACATGCACTAAATAGAAAGGTTGCTGAGCTTGATAGCAAAATAGGTGTGTCTGGGAACCTTGATTATGATATATTCTGACAACAAATAAATAGCACAACTCAACACACAGTTAGAGTTTCAAAAGCATCAATTGACACCTCAATACTATCTTACTGAAATGGCTGAACCAGATGACTTGCACATTCTGGTTACTCAAATGGACTTCATGTATGCCCTAAATGAGTTAATCCCTAGTGTCAGTGCAGTAGAGATGCAGCACTATGCTACCATTCAGGAAAAGTTTATGCAGAAGATAGTGGAACATATGTAACTTAATGATTTGATGGCTTAGACAACTTACATTAGGAAAAATTGTTTTTGCTGTTCTGGAAAAGGTTATAATATTGTTGCTACTTATAGCTACTAAGACTGCACAATTACCACCAATAACTATTAATAGCTACTGTTATGAACTTTGGGTCAAAGACAAAGGACAACAAGTAGTCAAGATTCCTTGCTTACAACGTTTGTAGATGAAGTTATGACTCAAAGGCAAAGAGCTCTTTAAGAACTAAGTGTAGCAAGACAAGATTCTGAGTGGAATGTTAAGTAAATTCAAGTTAAGAAATCTATATAGTAACTATAGCTATTTATAGATGTGCAGTTGAATGCATGGACCAAGCAGTGTATAAGACTAAAAGGGAAGTATTAATCAAATAGTATAAATAAGGCAGGTGAAGACAAAAGTGAAAGCAAATAGAGAGAAATCAGTAAGTTCATACATAACTGCAAGCATCAAAGATAGATGTACAAAGAGTAAAAGAAATAGAGCAGTAGACAAGGGAATATACATATATGTAGAATTATAACAGCTACCAGTAGCAATATAAAATTATAGATTACAAAGATATACTAATACTAGTATTTAACCTACCATAATGTTTGAAAAACAAATTTACTATATTTTATGTTCCCTTCAGTAAGACATTATATGTAAAGGCAGAGGAAAATCAGTATCTATATTATATGGTTAGCACTTCTATCAGCATAACTTCAAATTGAGACATCTTTTTAATAATCAGCATACTGTTAACAAAACTTGTGTATGAAAACACTAGAACTATCTATTAGTACTTTCTATCAGTATCAGAACTAAGCCAGAAACCATCTACCTCTGAGTCTACTCACTACTAGATTACTCTTTAATCTAGTAAAGTCAAGTCAAGTCAAGCCAATCTATAGTGGCATTCACAGTGCACTCTGCAAGTTCACTTAAGTTCGCTTAAGTCTGCTTAAGACTCACTAAAGAATTAAGTAAGCTTGTTTTTCTGCAGCAAATGGAGAGCTTCATGGGTGGCACATTTCCAAATAAGGAAAATGTTGGGATTACAAGGTGCTGGTAATTCTGACAGCCCCAGGCCTGTGGCTGCTTGCTTGGAAGAGCGGCAGCAGGTTTCGGAGATTGAAATTCAATGCCTCCTCTTTGCCCTTTAGTTCACCACTCTGCACAGCTACAAGCATTCACCCTACAGTCACAGAAACCCCAGAAAATGCATACAACAATGGCCTATATTACTGAGACTTCACAGGGTAGAGGGAGAGGAAGAGGGAGGGGGAGAGGAAGAGAGGGTGGGCCTAGTGGAGGAGGACCAAGGAGTACTACGACAACAACACCTATGGAGCCTAATGCTGGTCAAGCAAGGATCCAGTGGACAGCAGACACACCTCTCACTGACAAACTAGTCACCTTCCTTCTTGATTATCCTGCTGATTGTCACATTCTCTTCTATGATAACAAGGGCACTGATATATCACATGGTCGCCCCTCTGGCAAGGACAAATCTACAATTTATGTGGTCATTGCTAAACACATTTTCGAGGATAACAACAAATATTCAGCTGCATTCGCAGCCAACCCTGCACCCTTTTCAGCTTCAGTAGGCAACCATCTTAGCATGTGGGTCTCTTTATCCTTTAATTTTGTGCCTTGTACCACTCACTTAGATTTTTCAGCCTGAAAATGAAGTATCATAAGTATAAGGGGAAATTATCTTAAACTGGAGCTGGTGTGATGCTACTGGACCCAAATGCATTGATAAACTTACACAGTGTGTATATTCCTTTTATCTCTGACTGTTATACAACTAAACAAAAGTATATAGCACAAATTCTGCATGAATTTCCATGGTATGATGATCTTGATGGGTTGTGGTCTAAGCACCTATCCTATGTGGCAACACCACACTCGTCAGATCCAGGTGTTGACCATACTGCTGTACTACGTCCACTGGTACTCCAACGACCCCTGGGCCATGACAGTACTATAGTGCCTCCAAGTCAGTCTTCAAACTTTCTGCCAATGCCTTCATCCGAGTCCCATTATCCTGGCACTACCAGTGGTTCCCCTACAACACATGTTCCTTCTGCCTTTCCTGATTGCAATGCAATGCATGTCACAGTTCCTCAAGTTCTTCCCACTTTACAAGTCCCTGCTGCTCAGAGTACTATGCATATCTCTTATACTCAGGCTCCTGCTCATCAGCATTCACCGCTACCACAATTTAATTTTGATGATCTTGGTGATCTTGATCTTAATGCTGATGATCTTGACATTGGTGATCCTGATGATGTGGGTCTTTATTTATTGATCCTAATACTATACCTGATCCTTGTGATGTTTACCAGCTAACTTATGGGTTTCCAATGGATGAAGATTTTAACATTGATGAACCCTGTAATGACACTCATGCTATGTCCTCCAAACATTCACATTCTGCATCACCATCACCACCACAGGCCAGGTCCCATCTGTCACCACCAGCATTCGTTATCTCCCAAGCATCGACCACCTCTACATTTAACAGCTGTGCATCATTTGGCCTGCAGTCAGGCCAGCCTTCCTCTACCACTAGCAACTCTCTTGATCATTGTCTTCTAATCCAAGGGTCTTATATGTTCCAGTGTAAATGTAGTGACAACACAACTACACTTAATAAGACAGTCTAGCTCTGTTCCTTGGATAACACGGTTGGCGGCTTTTCTAGTTTTCACAGCTGATAACGTGGAATTCGTAGGTAGCTTGACTATACAGTCTTCGCAATGGAATCTTGTCTTGGGATGTGAAGGTGTAGAAGCTGGTAGGATGGGATAGGATAGGATAGGGGTGGTGTTGAGCAGTGGGCTTTGCTCTCTGGTCCAAGTTATAGGTGTCTTGATAGCTTGTTTCGTAGTTCTTGATGTCTTGTTGTGTAGTCTTGAGGCCTTGATATGTATTTCCTGGTGCCTCTTGGTCTGTTTTGTCTTATTGTGCTGATGTGCTGGTATGTTTGGTGCGTGTACCTTCTGCCTAGATGAGGCCTTACAAAGGGTTGCATAGACTGGATTATCCCCTGCCTTTTTATAAGGTCTTACCGAAGGGATCTGTGACTAGATTTCCCCTGCCTACTCAGGAATCGAGAGGAAATATAACGTGGTTACACTGCTGACAGTGCAACAATAGTACTGGATGATAGATAATATGAAGCAGTGATGACACTAGCTTCTTCTGGATCAGCAACTTGACTTTTCTTGAGTGATTACCAAATATGGTAGACTTTTCCCATGGTTGGGAAATGGTGACAGCAAGTGACTGTGATAGGCAATGGGTCACTTTGAACTTGAGCTGTCTAAGCCTGGTACTCTCTGTACCTGCTAGTCCTGGGACAGGCTTAGGTAATAGAGAGTAAGAGTAGAAGATAGTGTTTGGTGTGACAGCTATCTCCTCTAGTAAGAAGGATGAGAGTGAGAGGGGGGTTAATCTCTAAAGAAGGGGTTGAGGAAAACTGGGAGATAAGCAGAGGTCCTATTTTTTTTGGTAGAGATGAGGCTCTCCTTATATACATTTGGCGTGGGAAAGAAACCCAGAAATGTAAATAAAGAAATAGGAAATAATCCTACTCTTTGGTGGGAGTGGATTGAGTGAAAATAATAA
>Ga0153978_1000267_pt1 | contig 13297 bp, 18 predicted proteins | sample TSGA062MetaG_FD_104749 | JGI IMG/M metagenome (GOLD analysis project Ga0153978, IMG submission 104749) | Attine ant fungus gardens microbial communities from Georgia, USA - TSGA062 MetaG | ecosystem: Host-associated > Fungi > Mycelium > Unclassified | place: USA: Georgia, Yuchi Wildlife...
CTGCGAGCTCTTTTCGACTTCTTCTGGATTCTTCGGGGCACTAGACTCGGAAGACATGGCTCTGGCGCGTGATCAAATGAAAAAACGTCAGGTTGGCTTCTTATCCTCTCAGGCGTCTCTCAGGAGGAACTGCATCCGGGACGGTTTGGTGGCAAAATCGTGCCTGTAAGATAACATGACAGTGGGCTCCAATGGCCAGTGCTACATAGCGCAAACAGATAAGCTAGCAAACAGTTTCCACGAGGTAAGGGCGAGATAAATGGCTTGGCAAGACACGCACGGGACTCACGGCAAGCCGGCGGGACGAATTTGTTTGAAGCTTCTCACCAACTTGCGCAGTCACACCTCAGAGTTTGACGTGTTCTATTGAGAATACAGTACATATGAGTATAATTAAAGGTATTTAAATCTCGTACAGTCGTCCAAAAACAAGTATGGCAAATTGATCGCTAAAGTTTTTGAATAACGATGGCTGAAGCAGCCCCACCCTATAAAGGTACCGTGTGAGCGACGCTGGTAACTATAATATCTCGACGGACTACTTACCCCGTTGCAAATGCCTGCCGCACCATACTCCCCTGATCTTAGGCCGTGAACTAGTGATACAACTATGCGAGCACCCGAGTTTCCAATCGCATGACCAAGTGCAACGGCGCCGCTGTTTGATCAATTACGTTAGAAAACGTAACGTTTTAAGCGGTCACAAAACTTGCCCATTAACGTTGACCTTTGCAGGGTCAATTTGTAAGAGCTTTTCAGCGATGCGGACAACAACTGAGAATGCTTCGTTGATCTCGAAACGTGAGATATCATCAACAGTCAAGTTTGCTCTCTTTAATGCTTGCGGGAGGGCAACTGTAGGAGCCATAGGAAAATCAATAGGCTCCACACCGGCATCGGCATATGCTGTGGGAACGATGTCTCAGATCATATGTACAATCAAATCATGACAAACTCACAGATTACTTTTGCAAGGGGTTGTACGCCAAGTTCCCTTGCCTTCTCTGCTGACATCAGTATCAGAGCAGAAGCACCGTCATTTAGGTTTGAGGAGTTGGCTGCGGTGATGCGACCGCCTTGTTTGAAGGCTGACTTCAAGGAGGGGACCTTGTCAAATATAACTTTCTTATACTCTTCATCATCCTTAATCACGATATCGCCCTTCTTGCCCTTGATCGTTACAGGTGCAATCTCTGCATTGAAAACGCCGTCTTTCCATGCACGCTCAGCACGCTTGTACGACTCGATTGCATGCTCATCAAGTGACGCCCGGCTAATGTCGTACTTCTCTGCCGAGATCTCGCCGCAGTTACCCATGGCGAAGTTGTTGTAAACATCCCAGAGACCGTCATTCTCAAGAGAGTCTTTGGTCTCGAATTTTCCGTACAAAGGGTTCGTACGGGGGAGCAAGAAACTGAAGACCAAGTCAGTCACAAGTACGAACTGGAAATGGACGACTGATCACTCACGGAGCGTTGCTCATACTCTCCATGCCACCGGCAACGACTACGTTCTTGTAACCACTCTCTATGGTTTGTGCAGCAAGCATAATCGACTTCATACCACTAGCACAGACTTTGTTGATGGTCGTAGCGTCAGATGCGGATTTCATGCCGGCAGCGAGGGCTACTTGACGTGCGGGTGATTGACCGACGCCAGCTTGAATGACATTACCAAAGTAAATCTCCTCGACTACCGCGGGGTCAACTTTCGATTGTTCAAAAGCATGTTTGAGGGCAACAGAGCCCAGTTGGGGAGCGGTTAAAGTCTTGAGTGACCCGTATAGGGACCCGACGGGAGTCCGGGACGCAGCAACAATGACAGCTTCACTGGAAGACTAAGTAACTGTGAGCTAGTTGCTAAGCAGATGAACAAGACGACGTACCATCTTGCGCGTGAAAGGACGGGATAGCAGCCTCTTGGATACGGGCGTAAGACGCGTTGCAAACATGATGGTGACAAGCTTTTATTTGGAAGCGGGAACGTACGACGTCGCAAAGTGAGGTGAGTGGTACGATTCTTGTGGGTACACACTTCGAGCTCGACGTGGGTGACAAGCACAGGACAGAGTCTATAGCAAACTCTTAAAAATATGCCAAGATCCGAGTTACTAGTACATATTATGATGGCATGTGATTGAAACGACTCGGAGTGCTACTTCCTTCCAACGATCTGGGATCGCTTCCGAGTCGGCAGATACACACGAGACCACATCTATTGATATCACTGCTGCATGTCCACCACAGTACTCAAAACAGAGAACCAAGCCTCTATCCACGTCAATGCTCTCCCGTTCCTTTCCTCTGATGCCTGGAAGATCTCCTGGACCGCATTGGCGGTTTCGCAGGGATGGAAGTACCAACAGGGTGTACCTATGGTCGGGTGTTCACCTTGCGACAGGAGGGGGAAGTTCATTCCCGGATGGGATACAGCGAATGTCGTAGCGACGGTCCCCTCGCACACATCTTCACGGAGGAGAGTTGTTTTCATGATATCAGTCAGGTGTAATGGCGAACCGCCTGCACTATCAGTTGATCGGATGTCATTTATGCACGTTTAACTGCACGTACTCGAACCGTGGATAGAAAAATAAAATGTTGGTACGCGGAACGTCGCAGATAACACCACATACTGATGGCAAGTTAACGGATCGGGGGAACGATAAGAGGTCGTTGTGCCATCATCCACAACGTCCAGACCGTCGTCACTGTCAAGGGATGTATCATCTGACGCTGGGTTTCGCCAGTTCAGAGTGATAATCCGATGCATATACCCGAAGCCTGGTAGTGTCTGTACATTTCGAGATCCACAAAAAAAGAAAGACTATATAACACCGGCGTACTTTATGTTCCTTCCAGGACCATCCTGCGAACCTGGGTTGATACGCAGAGTGAATGAATTCCTGGCATGCCTCATCAAACTGCTCTCGTGTGAAGGTTGCGGCCATGAGAGAATATTACAGTGGCGTGTGAACATGCTATAGCAGTACTGAATTAAGGTTCAAGCCACCATCTCAAGATACAGCAACAAGGCCAAAGTCTATTGAAGCTCTGCACTGTAGCTCGTCCAAGTCCCGGCTCACAACTACCAGCGGTCTCCTCCCCACCGCAAGCGCACAAATTCAACATGGCTGTAGGAAAAGTATGTTCCATTGATCAGCTTTCTATCGTCAGATGTTTATCCCACATCACAGAACAAACGTTTGTCGAAGGGTAAGAAGGGTATCAAGAAGAAGGTCGTTGACCCATTCTCGCGCAAGGGTGAGTCCACTATTTCCTTAGCTCATGTCTAGTACTAATGTGATGATCGACCAGAGTGGTACGATATCAAGGCACCCTCCACTTTTGAAGTACGAAATGTGGGCAAGACCCTGGTCAACCGATCACAGGGTTTGAGTGCGTACAGGCTTTCCTCCCAGAAGCATGCACCCTGATTATTCTCCAGAAAATGCAAGCGACTCTCTCAAGGGACGCATTATCGAGGTTTCCCTCGCTGACCTTAACAAGGATGAGGAGCAATCGTTCCGGAAGATCAAACTACGGATCGACGAGGTGCAGGGAAAGAACTGTCTGACGAATTTCCACGGCATGGACTTTACTTCAGACAAGCTCCGCTCCCTCGTTCGCAAATGGCAAACCCTCATCGAGGCACACGTCGACGTGAAGACGACCGACGGCTACCTCATCCGCCTTTTTGCTATTGGTTTCACCAAGCGCCGTCCAAATCAGGTGCGCAAGACCACCTACGCTCAAACAAGTCAGATTCGCGAAATCCGGAAGAAGATGTTTGAGATCATGACTAGGGAGGCAACGAGTTGTGACCTGAAGGAGTTGGTGCAGAAGTTTGTGCCGGAGGCTATTGGACGGGAGATCGAGAAACACACCCGGAACATCTACCCTCTACAAAATGTCTACGTTCGCAAGGCAAAGATTCTCAAAGCACCAAAGTTCGATGTCTCAAAACTGCTGGAGCTTCATGGCGAGTCGACGGATGTAAGCGATCATGTATGCTTATTCTAGGTAATGAAAGCTAACGCCCGATGTTGCAGGAGACTGGTACTCGAGTAGTAAAGGACTTCAAGGAGCCTGAGATCCTTGACTCCGTCTAAGACTTGTCGTCTACCCTTGTTTCATTCCATATGACCACCCGCAAGTACTTATGTTACAATGGTACCGATCAATCTATGATTCATGAAACCATGACACCTCTTACTGTAATTCGTTTCAAACTCGGAGTTAAGGAGATCGAAGAGTTGTATTACTAGGACGTAAGAAGTTGTTTTGGAATTTTTCATTCGCCCACATATAAGGCACAGTCTGCGTTGTCTGTCTCCTTGGTGTATAAGGCTCCTTGATCTTGCACCTAGACTACTCGATTGTACTGGCGCATGTACCATGGCGGATGTTGAGTATCTGCAATCTATCATCCAAAGCCATATCGATTTTCCAAAGAAGGTTCGTCAAGACTCTGGTTCAGTTTCCCCACTCAACACGATTACACGCAGGGAGTAAACTTTCTCGACATCTTTCCCATCCTCCGCAATCCAACTGCGTTCGAGACTCTCATCACTCACTTCGTCCATCACATCACATCGCAAACTGTCCCAAAGTCACTGCACAAAAAGGTCGATGTCGTAGTCGGCCTGGACGCTCGAGGCTTCCTCATCGGGCCTCTCATTGCGCTGCGACTGGGTGCAGCTTTCGTGCCCGTTCGCAAAAAAGGCAAGCTCCCGGGGGAATGCGTTTCAGCAACTTACGAGAAAGAATATGGCTCCGTAAGTGCTTATGTTTCTTGCCAAGGCACCAGTCACGTTCTGACCCGTCTTCGCGCAGGATACCTTTGAGATGCAATCGGGTGCGGTCAGACCTGGGCAGTCCGTGATTGTTGTAGACGATTTGATTGCGACAGGTAGTTCTTCCTTCGCTCTTGCCGTCTTGCGTGGCACTTACCGTCGTTCAGGTGGCTCGGCCAAGGCAGCTGGCGAGCTCGTCAAGAAACTAGGCGGTGTGACAATCGAGTATCTCTTCATCGTTGAGATCATGTTCCTCAATGGTTATCAATCCTTGGATGCCCCCGCCTACTCCATTATTCAATGTAGTGACCATGATTGAGCTTTAAACGCCCTCATTTATTGATATCTTATATCGCAGCTCGATACCCGTTACTAGTTTGTCGTAGACAGGATTTTCTGTAAAGTATCCCTGATTCATGGCATATTCGTTCCTTCTCATTCACACAGCACTGTAAGTATGGCTTCTGTGATATCAATCAAAGAAGACTGGACGCCGCTTTATAATATTAGCCTGGTATTTAGCAGAGGATGCCCGTTGATGTACAGAATTTGCCCAATCTCTCCCGGCATCTGGTTCTCTACGGGTTCTATTTGCGCGCGCACCTCGGGATCAATGGCAATCATGACATGTCCATAACCAAATGTCCCAGCAGCATCTACCATGGCAGCGACAGCTTTGCCAACCGTATGTGGCAACAGCACTAAGGCAACATCGTCGATGTCGCCCGCAGCAGCAATTTCTTCAGGTGTGGCGGAAGGATTGATAGCAACGTCTTCGTCGCTAATGACAATGACTCCAGAAGCACCTGCACGCCGCGCATAGACCAGTTTTTCGAGAAATGTACACTCACCACGATGGGTGAGGACAGCGTCTCCATTAAATTGGGTTTCAAAAGGCTTACACCCGAAAGGGTTGCTCTTTTCTCGCTGCACCATGGTGCCTTCCCCGCTGCCGAAGCGCAGGGTGGAGATACCTTCGGGTGGAGCCAAGTCACCACCAAATTGAGCAGTGTAGGCCTTGATGTATGTCACTCCATTAAAATTCGTGGTCTTTGGTTGCACTGCAAGCGCTGGGTCAATCGTGTCAAGAAAGAGACGAAGCTGAACATCCTGGCTGCGGTAAGCAAGTCTAGAATCCGGAAATGGTTCCAAGAGTGCGGTATCGTTGATATACACGATTTGCCCAGAGCGGACAGCGTGGGGTCCAACTAATAGAATGTCACACGTAAATTTGTTGTCCCCTCGGAGGAAAAACAATACATACGCTTAGTGATGTCATAACCCTTGCCATCTAATCGACTTACGATATGAGCTCGGATACCTGTCACGTTATGAAGAATAAACCCGTCTGCCACTGCCTTGAGCTTTAAAGGTCCAGGATTCATGTCTTCGAGGACACTCTTGCCACCGGGTGACATGATAAATTCGAAGGACTACTAAAGGTGTCATTTAATGGTGGAACGTTACGGATACTCCTTACGTATAAATCAACTCTGGGAGTTGTGCACCAACCATCAGGCGACCAGTAGTGTTCATCCAGGGGCTGCGGTTCTAACCCAATAAGGTTTCTTGCATATTCCGCGTCCGCTCTCGATCCGATACCTCTGATGAGGCCACCGATGGTCCCATCGGGTAATACATCTTGTACATGTTCATAAACAGGGCATTGATGGTTTTCGTCGCCACGCATCTTTCTTCGAGCACGAGATACGGGCTTCAGAACTTCCTTTGGAAGCGATAGGATGTGCCCTTCGGTGGTGAAAACGTAGTGTGAATCGTCTTTGTGTAGGGGGTTGTCCTCGTCGAATAAAAGGAATAAATACTATAATCTTGATTAGAATCAAACTGCCCGATGCGCTGTTTGTTGGAACAGACCTTGAGAGTTTCCGACAGCGCAAATGATTCCATTCTGTCATCTTTAACATTTGTCCGCAAATCTTGGATACTAGCCAATCCACAAGCTACCCTGGCGCGAGCAGTGATATCTTTTAAAATACGTTCCCCAACGTGTAAGTAGTATGGATCTCGAGTAGCCTGTCTATCGGTGAGCTAGAGCGTGTGTGCAAGAAAGACGTGCCAACCCTATAGAGGTACCACGTCGATTCGACAAACTCCGGTCGAAGCGGGTACTGGAACGATGTCGCCTGCAAAAACTGAGGGTCCCACATTTCAGGAAGGCCAGAATTTCGTCTCCAGATGTTCCAGTCTGTCGCAAAACAGAAATAGTTCAGCAGGTCAAGTGAATAAAGGGATATATTTACACGTCAAGTGAGACTTAATCGCATTTTGCACGTCCCCACCCAGGACTTGCAAACCAGGCCAGAATGCTGACAGGGAATCAATCGCGGGATACGCTTGGTCACCTGTATGTATATTGACATTGCGGTACTAAAGAAGAATCTTGAGGAGGACGTTAAAATAAGAAGACAACCATTGTTTACCCAATGGCCGTCCGGAGAACGGGAATATCTCATCACAGCGGCGTAGCTTTCATGCCATACATCAAGAAATTCTACTTCGCCTTTCAAAATAAACCAAGATGATGTCAAAACATGTATTAAGCCAACCATTTGATAAACGCACCACTCATGACGTACCACTTCAATGCATATTCATAGAAGGAATCGATGCCTGCACCGATTCCTGTTACCTCCGGTGGTGCCCACGCCTTGTGACAACCAGTTATAAGAGAGACGTATAAAAAAAAGTATGTTGACCTACTCCATTCCAGATATTGATTGTATTGCCAACTAAACCAAGATCGGATCTCCTGTTCCATAATGCGAAGAAGGCTTTATATGCTGCCTTTTCGAAACGATCATCCCCGGTAAGGCGACTTAGAGTAGCAAATTCCAGGATCAATGAACCAGCGCCAGCAGTACCTACAATATTAATAACTTAAACAACAAAGGTGATAGATCTGATAATAGAGCAACAAACAGGTTTCGAGGGATTCTCCCCGCCAGACGCCATGCCGCAAATTAACCTGCAGGACCGTTGTCATTTAAGGAATGCAAAGAAACAAGAAGATACATACCCTCGCAAAAGGCAAGCCGGTGGGAGTAGAAAATGCAGGTAATAGTCGCTTCCCAAGATCGTACGCCAGAGTGAGAAGCTGGTCACGATACCAAGGAAGGTAAAATGGTTGATTAGGTTGGCTTGCAAATATATGGCCAGATAGCAGTCCGCCCAACACCCGAATAGTAGTCTCAAACACCTGCGGTTTCGTGTTGACATCGAAGGACACCCAGTCGAGGACATTGCGGACGGCATTCTGAAAACCGGGAGGATCGTCTAGCACAACAAGCGTGTCTAAAACGTCGACGAGAGTCAGGGAGTAGTTTCCCGAAACATCATTATATCCGATATTTGCTCTGATAGGTGGGCGCGTCAAGCAGCTTTACAAGCAGGTCAAGACAGCGAGCCTTACGGATTTTCCCAATCTGGACCTCTGCCAGTGCATGATAGAGGAGACAGCTGTAAACTAGTGAGTGGAAAGAAATGTCACTATCCCAGGACAGACGAACCTCGTCAAGAGGGAAAGCTAATAACAATACATGTAGGCGACATACATAATAATCTGGACGAGGCTCACCGTGGGTCATATAATGATTAAAACCATGATACCATAAGTCTTTGGTAGCCTCCCTAGATGGATGTTCATGAATGTGGAATCAGATTAACAAGAGGCTAACCTGAGTGAGCTCTTGCGCTCTGAGGTCCACTGAGTAGGCTGGCGAAGATTTGATGAGTTCGTGATTTGCCGCGAGTGGACTTCGTTGTATGAAGTAATCAGGAGGGTGAGGGCAAGGGTGGCGAGGCAGCCTCTTCCCCATTTCATGCTGTGTCGGACGATGTCTCTCCGCTGTGACTGTCGACGTGGTTCGCGTCCTTGGTCACGTGATTAATACATATCTGCAGTGCATCATGATTCGGTTTTCTTTCTGCTCTGCCTCTTGTGGCTAAACAACATGAGCACTATCGTCGACGCCTCTAGCAGACTTGGTGAATACTTAATAAAAGGCTGGGTCAGTCACCTCTTATGCTTCCATAAGCAAACCATCTCACTTTGTTGTTCCTAACAGACATTGACAGATACGACGTGTCCATCCCCTGCGTGTCGCGGCTTTCCTCTGATGAGGTCACCAGGAAGTGAATCGCCAGTTACTTATTACTGTCCGAACTGTAATAATGACTCTCCACAATGTAAGGGAAAGCTCCACCTTTATTCTACTGAATGACGCAGCCTGCCCCATCCGCAGCTCATATCTCACCAGCGCAGTCTGATTCATCATCAGCAGACTCTCAGTCAATACACGAGTCTCATTCACGACCATCGACGCCACCTACAGAAATATCCAGCACTCTGAGCTCACCAACCTTTGCCCCTCCCGTTGAAACTGAAGATACAATCCGCCGGCGTCAACAGTCAGATCAGGCATCGTCAGAAATCGGAAAACGTCTTTTAAAGGGGTGGGCAATGCTCGGCGAAGAATGCCCGAACATCAGGTGTTATGGTATACCTCTTGTCAGACCCCCAAGGACGGCAGAACAGAAAGACCCTCGCAAGGTGAGCCATTCCGAATGGTTCTTCATTCGTATAAATGGTTCATTTGGCTCAGGAATGCGTAATTTGCGGAACCGTCTATGTCACCGATACTTCCGAGGGATGGCAACGCCTTGTTCCTGTTCCAGTTACCATAGGATCCGGACCCAGCTTAGGGGCCAGCAACTTTGCGTCAGGTCCTCCAAGTACTTCAAACTCTCACGAGAAAGGCAAGGCAGTAATGGATAACATACCTTTGCAGGTGAAGAAGTTCTCACTTTGGCGCTGTGTCATGGTTAACACTGTACATTATAGTCCTCGCCAATACTTCCTGCATCGGAGTCGTCACAGGCACTTATCATCTGAGTTCGTCAGTCGTCACGTAAACTGATTATATTATATATATCTAGTTAACGATCAATCTTCCGAAACGCACGATAGACTTAACTAAGAGTGCTGAGCCCCTGGTAAGTATGGTCTCTAACGTTTGATCATCTGCTAATTGTCTTACGTAGCATGTACGCGTCCCATCAGTCAATGCTGTTACAGTTGGTTCCCCCGCTCAGGTACTCAAGTTGTCCCTGGATTCTATGTCGGAAAGGCTTGGGCAGATCTGTGGCAATGCAAGTCATATGGATGTTGCATCTATTGCATCAGCCGCAGATGCTATTAACAAGGTTGCTCAGGCTTTATACCAAGTTAGGCAGCTGGAAGACCGTTAGGTATAGCCAGTCATATGACAAAGTTCTTGAACATTTCCCATTCGGCACTTCTGGCCGTGGCGTATCTTTCTCAACGGAAACTGCCTTGTTCAGTTTAGTGGAAGTGTCATGTTTTCAGTTCTCAAGTCGGTCTCAGGTAGTTACATTTATGCTAGCCGATGTCTCAAAGTTTTCCATCGGAAAGGTCAAAATTAACCAACTGACATCGAGCACAGGTTTTGTTCACTATCTCCGTAGTATCACTGGATATTACTGCTAACTGCTGTATGAGGGTTCTGACATGCTTTAGAAGCGCGAAAGACGCTCGTTGATGGTATTACTCATGGTTGCCTCGTGTGATGCTGCCATAAATACCTAAGTCACCGGCCGCTCTTTCCTCGCAGCTCCAAAAGCATACTCTGCTACGATGCCAGGGCCATTCAGCATGTTTAAGGCGTTCGGGAGCTCACAGCCTCGCAATCGCAACCATCCTCCTCCAGATCGCACGGGCTATGACTACAACGAAGGATTTTCAAACCCGGAATATCACCAACCTATTCCACCCCCACAGCTGAGAAGGCATGAGACTCTGACCAGAAGAGTGAGCAAATAGCGGTATCGCTGCATGATTCAGACTGACATCATGCATCGCCCATTAGAGGAAGGAGCCAGTAAGCTAATCCGTCATATGGTAAAGGACTAAAACTTCAATGATGACAGATCTTCACTCCTGTTCCATCGCGTGCACCTACTGATGGTGAAGACCACTACGATGGCTATGTTCGCGTGGATAACCCTCAGACTGTCCTGGGTGGCGCTCTCAACGCCCGCCCCACGAGGCCAGAAAGTCCGCTGAGCCCCGTCCCGTCCGTTGAACGAGAAGTGGGCGAAAATCGATATTCAGAAACATTTTCTGAGCCAGGGTATATACCCAGCCACTCAGGGCTGCCAGAACAGCCTCCTTTACATCACGATCAATCCTCTCGGGCAGGTTCTATCCATCACGGGAGTGTCTCAGGACGTCATTTGCCTGACGACCCTGTTACCCACATAAGCAGATCTGAAAATGATTCGGAAAGCGATCATACTATTGAGGGTCCCAGGACGCCGATTCCTAGTCACTCCAATGCAAGAATGGTAGGTTCGGCTTTTCGTACATCTACCTGTCTTATGATGGTTACTTTTCAGGCAGCTCCCCACCTACAAGGTGTTTACGTGGGGAAAACTCCCACTAATATCTATGCGGATGGTAGCCATGAAGTTTGTCACTCTTTTTCTTGTTTGCGATAGCCATAATGATTGCTTATAGATGCGTCCCATACGACACGAAGAAATCTATCCAGATAACCGACATTCTCACTCAAGAGGTCATGCTCCTATTTACCACACCGTTCCCGGCGGGACGAGTGTTATAATTCAAGATGGATATGGGAATGAAGTTGCAAGGTAACTCGGTATTATAGTTTTTTTTCTATAGCTTACACGGATGGTCTAAGGGTTGGGGGCTTCAGTGGACGTCCAGGCCTTTTTGTGCAGGATAAATATGGGCGCGAGATCTACAGGTGCGATGATGATACAACAATTCCTTTGGTTCGCTTATATGTTAGCCATAGGTCCGACGACTTCGATCACGGACGATCTCACCGTCATGGTGAGCCACGAGTGCTTTCGATGGACAACAATTACAGTTCAAGGCGACCAAGGTCTGCTTTCAATCAAGTCCTATTTGAAGCTTCATTATGCTGACCTTGATGACACGCTATGTTAGTGGCAGGAGTTACTCGTCTCAGAGCTACTACTCTGTTCCTGAGCACAGACCCCATGACGACTACTATCAGGTGCACAGGGACAGAGGCTACAAGGATGGTTACTATAAAGACCACTACCGGGACAGGGATTACAGGGGTAGAGAATACAGCAAGGAGTACAGAGATAGGGATTACCGAGACAGGGAGTATAGGGACAGGTACAGAGACAGGGACTACAGAGACGTCGAATACAGGGACAGAGATTCCAGAACCCGGGATCACCGAGACAGACACCATCGAGATAGAGACTACTATAAAAGGGATGATTGGCGACCCGAGGACCGCTCACGAGGACCGCAACCCTCAATGCACAGGCCGAGCAGTAGTCACACGTCTTCGAGCAGGCACGAGAAGCAATTTGCACAGTGAGTCAATAAGCAAAGTGGTGGGGAGCACTCTAACGATTAGCAGTTCTCTTTCGGATGATAGGCAATCCAATTCTGGTCGACAGCATGAAATGTCTCCTCCTTCAGACGTACACCACGTTGAGGAGATCGGTGATAGGTTACAGTCCCTCCAAATGTGATAGTGATATGGGAGACCATTCTAAAAGGACAGCATAAAAGTCTGTGCAGGATGTATAATTAGCAGGATACTATAACTGATATCATCTTCGACCCCGGCTGGGCTTACGACCCTGCCTACTTGTACCATGTACCCCACGACCAGTGGCCATGCCTATTTCCTCTCTACTAAGCTTCAGTGTCCCCCCACTAAACTTACCTATTCCCATTCCGAGACCTCTAACCCGCCTTTTGGAATCTGACGACCCACACGAGGACTCGAACAATTTTTTTAGTGCGGGATGATAGTTCCCCAAGTTTTTTGCCTGAGAGCAAATCACCATCCACGACATGAACGAATAGTGAAATGAGAGAAAACGAACCTCTTCCAGCTGTTGCTTTTCTCGCTCATTCTTCTTCCTCAGGAGGCCTTCTCGAACTCGCTTAGAAGCCTTGTTTCGTTCCGCAGCGCGGACGGCGGCTTCGCCTCTTCCAAGTTTAGTTTCGCCTGCAACTTCTAAGACACGACCGGAAAGTGCTTTCTCTCGTTGTGCATGCGTCAAGTTAAGCTCGGGGTTTAGAGACCCAGATAGTAATTTTGTGTGGACCAAGCGGTGGAGAAGAGCATCGTTTTGAGCGTTTGAGCTGATACGTCTATGAGAAACCACCAACTTCACGATGTCAATAACTCACATATCCTCCCCATCACTATGTCTGTCGTCTTGGCCTTGGCGTTGAACATTTGATACAGATGTAACATTGATGACCTTTGAAGACTGCCCCAAACCTGTATCAGAAATATGAATGAGCTACTTGATGAGACTTGCCATAAAGGCCTTTTTTTGAGCTCTCGAGGACAGGTGGTCATCTGAACGCTTCTTCCTCAGGTCTGAAAACACCACCACATCTGGCATCTTAGCAGAGGAACTGGCAGTTAAGCCATCATC
>Ga0153978_1000269_pt1 | contig 13291 bp, 13 predicted proteins | sample TSGA062MetaG_FD_104749 | JGI IMG/M metagenome (GOLD analysis project Ga0153978, IMG submission 104749) | Attine ant fungus gardens microbial communities from Georgia, USA - TSGA062 MetaG | ecosystem: Host-associated > Fungi > Mycelium > Unclassified | place: USA: Georgia, Yuchi Wildlife...
CTACATCAGCCTGCCACCACATGCCGTTCCAGCGGCTAACAGATGTGGCAGAGTCAACCAACAAATCACGACCGATGTTGTAACCATCCGGGACAATCATATGATGTTTGGAGGAATCCTACCCGGGGGTGAGGCTTTGTTCTCAAAATTCTACTCATGTTCCACTCACCTCCTCTTTGGAAACGCTGGGAAGAAATTTGAGTAGACGTGACTAGAAAAATTGTGATACTTACGCCAAAAACCACGCTCCCGTGTCGACTTCCGAGCCATTCTGCTTCCAGGCGCGGAAGTGGTTCCCGCCTGAATACCAAAGTCATGAAAGATGGACGGCACGTGTAGAGAAGACGTACCTGCTATACTTTCCCGGCATGTCCCCCACTTGGGGAAGTAGTACTGTCTTGCTAGGATGTGCTCGGACTTCTTGCCGTCACCATCGCCAAGATCTGCCTTGTGCACATGGCCATAATGAAGTCCTAGACACTCCTCGGAGAAACCAATGGACCTGACGAAGTACATACATGAGGATCAATCATACGGTTGCAAGGTGACTTACTTATAATATAGACGGAAGCCAGCATCCGTCAAAATGAAGGGATCCGACTGGTTGGATATGATGACATTCAAGGGTTCCCCATATCTGGGAGTTGTAAACTGCAATGAAATGAAATGAGAATCGTATCCTTGGTACACGATAGACTTACGTCTAGAAATCGACCTCCGTTAAGGCGTGGGTCTGCCCAACCAATCTCAGGTTTAGGAAGATCTAATGTCGATGATGAAGCACCGAAAATGGCTTGTAGGGTATCTACGAAACGGGTAGGTAGTGCCAGGGCAGAGGCAACAACAGCCAAGAAGGTAACGAGGAGCCTGATCATCATGACAAGGAAAGTGAATCAGAAACGTTCAGGACAGAAAACCCCCGGCCGGGTTGTTTCCCTGGGTGACGGTGGTAACCGCAGCAGATGTGTGTTGCCGGCGACCATGCAGCATGTGGGATAAATGCGGAAGCAGGTTTAACTCCGAGTCTGACATCTGAGCAGTGAGCGCCATAGGCTGCCTAGGCTACCCACGACTGCATCAATCAACATGTCCGGCATTGAAAACACTGAACCAGACGGACTTCGTGCTGGTTTTGTCGTGAACGATCACAGTGCTGAAAGGGAAGACAATGACGAAACCGACGATGTCGATGTCGATGCCGATACTGCCTCCCAACGCTCAATACCTCTTTCTTCTCCTCCACGTTCACCCCGACGAGACCCCACCACTGCTCTACACCCTCAGGACTTCTTTGCTAGACGTGGATCGCGGGAGGACTCAATAGACATTGACTTCAGCTCAGAAACGGACGATGTAAGCGACTCCTTCAGCGAGAGAAACCCTCGGCGCGCTAGCTCCATTACATCTGCAGCTCCTTCTGCAACACTGCAGGAAGAATCAAAATACGACACGGCACGAGACGTGACTTATCCTCCCACTCTTTCTTCTGTTACCACGGACGCAGATTCATTCACTTCTGCAGCTTCTTCATATTCGAAGAAAGCACGGCCGGAGTCCATGTTGCTGGAGCCTCCCGAAGGCCCGTTAGTCTTAGGCATTGCACTCGTGGACTTTAACCATCTGGTATGATCACCGGCCATACCTGCATCATTTATGGAAGCTCATATACAACATAGGTCGGTCCGAAGATCGAATTCTCCAATGGTGATATTTTCCACGATGAAGAGGTTGCCAAGATACTTCCCTTCCTGGCACTTCCAGACGGTGCACATCTGGTAATAACAACAGAGCTTATATGAATTTTGCTCTTATGAAGCCCAACTTAGTCTCTAGAAGATTATTCCTACTTTCATCTTGTTCCAAATGCCCCAAAACCGACCACAATTTTCGGCATTTCGTGCGCATGATTCTTCATCATATGCTTGCTGAACCATAAATTGACCTACAGATGCAATCGTCAAATTGCAGCCTCTGCCCTACTTGTCAAAGACGTAGACGTGACCCGATCAATTGTTCAAAAGGCTGTCGTGGTCTTGGTGTCAAAGCCCGTTTTCGGTCCCATCCGGTTGGTTGGCAGCACTATACACATATTCCCTGACTATATGCTGTGTTAGGGATCGCTTGGGTGTCGTTACGCGTGCACTGTTCGAACAAAGGTGAGCATGTATGTCACCCCAATCAGCTAGACACCTAAACTTTCCTCTCAAGGGACTTCTCAGACACCAGCATTCTCGTGGACTTTGGTGCTTCAATGGAAATATCCCTCCGAACACAACTGACAGAAAGCGGATTATACATTGGTGGGTCGAGATAGCTCACTGCGAGACTTGTTATGTCTGATCATTGATTGTCCAGGTACCAGCATGTAAGTTTTACTGCACCAGCCATCCTGAGAAACTGACCAGGGTAGCCGCGAGTTTGTCCATACCTTTCGCCATCGCACGCTAGTTCTTTTGAAAGCTCTCATGTGTCAGAAAAAGGTTCGTCACAACATGTTAATAACGCGCCATGTTAAACGTTTGCTAGATTATGTTCTTCGGTCACCCAGTGGAACGGTTATGTACTTACCAGTATTCGCTCATATCATTAATCCCTGGTAATTAACGACGCGTTTTTATATATAAAAAAATCCTTACCCTTAATCTATACACAGGTCTATTGCAGACGCTGGAGGACTGTGGATCTCCGCCTCTTGCCTCGCGCGCATCAACACTTTCATGTCCACAGTCATTACGGACGTCAGATCGTAAAAGCATGATGGCTTACATGGGTCTGCCGTTGGATGTTTTTGGCAAGGTATGCCATGCGTTCCTCAATAGTGCACCAGTCTTAATATGTTGTCCAGGATGCGTTCTTCCAACCATATTTGCCTCTGCAACAGCTGGATCTTCTAAAAGATTCACAAGGATGGTTATGTGGGTGCACAAATACCATCGTGGCCCAACAGAAGGACGTTGAGTTACTCATCAATGTCGGTCTTGAGATGTTACCGAGATAGTTTGAAGCTTACTTTTTATACCCAGACTGAAACGGCGACAGTAGAATTTCGGAATTCCAGGTTAGAACGGTTGATGGGCCTAACGGCTGCCGACCGGAAGTGGATGGATGAGATCGTTCGAGATGTTAATGATGCTTGGGACGATGCAGATCCATTGAAACCTGCGATGCAGTGCGTTATTTGTCAAGGCTGCCCAGTTCTAGACTCAATGTGACCAACAGTTTCAAAGGCAGTGATGATTACCTACGAGCCAAGGTGCGTTATCTTTCGTGTCAAATTCATGTCTACTTATAAAAATATCTTGCAGTTCGAGGAGTATATTTCTGCTGCACTAGCATCTGTTCGGTATCGGGAGTTCCTTGCAAAGGGGAAAGGGAACAATGTGATCATTACTGGGACAGGTACGTGTTTAGCATGTACTACAACCACCAATACCGATGACATTCGTACAGGGGGAGATGATAATTCAATCGATGACTTCAACCCCCATTGGATCGCTGAGTTCACCAAGACGACTGCATACGATGTGTGGCAGAGGTCTACAGACCCTATGCTCTTCGACATCGTCGAGCCTCGGTTCGCAATCTTATTCCAATGATCTCTCAGATTCTTAGATTAACCTTGCTAGGCATCCATGTAATGAGAAGCCTTCGGTCGTCGCCGACTTCGGACTCCGGTTGTCCGAAGGCCTTCAAGAACTGAAATTAGAACAACAGCTAGCTCCTACCCGAGAAGCTATCTCGCGCACCATTAACACTGGCTCGACAAACTTTTTCAAAGCAGTTGAAGGCGTCCGTGAGCGGTGGCAACAGCGCACTGCCAGTTCTACCTCGTTCAGCTCTGATCCGTCAAGCAGCGCGAGTGAGACACCTGTGGAGATATCAAGATCAGACGCATCACTGTCTTCAACTGCAACTGCTGAAGGAAACAAGTCTGATGTCAGCAAACAGACAGTGTGGGACTCCGTACCAAGTACGCCTACACGGCCTGTAAGCGTCGCGCAAGCCGCTTCGGAGGCGAAGGCGGTGTTGGGAAACTTGGGTGCAGGCATCCAATCTTTCTGGTCTAGTCGTGCATCCCGGTTTTCCGTATCTCGTTCCAGTGTGGGATCCATAGATTCCTTGTCTACTACCGGCACGGGCCCCCCAACGTCACCGTTTTTGTCGTCGCGGTCACATCCTAGCGTCGGCAGGGTAGAGGAGGAACCGGAGCATGATTTAGATCACAAGGGATATGACGTAGAAGTGCCGATGGCCCTTTGAACTGGTTTCGGAGCTCGCTACGCTTGGTTCGCCCATATACTTTGACTTCACAGAGAGTTTACGCAGTGTTTGTAATGAATGACACGAAGGAAGGATAAAAATAGAGTAGTTGTCGGTCGAGCGAGAGTTCATCTCGCCTGTGCTGTAGTAAATTTGACCTTTTTGTGTGCGGAATATATGGCTGATCCGATCAGCAACAGATATCCACAGTCAAGTTAGTCCCTATGATACTACTAGTTTGTCATTCGGACACGCAACAGAGCCGGGTGAGGGAACATTACGCAGCAAGAGCAGACTGGCGCAACCATAATGCACGCACAATGCCACGATCGACCGATTTAGTTGCATGACTATCAAACGAAGACAGGCGCGGAGGTGTCATCAGGACGACGTGAGCATGAGAACACAAGCAGTGTAGCAGTCCAAATGGAGAGTCGTCCAAGGTACGCGTACGATAACGTGTTTGACAACACAGCCCAGAGTCGGGTTTGCATCATACGTCGCCAAGTAGCGCCAAGTCCGTAGAGGTATATCTGAACAGTAGATCTCAAACGACGACGTGCCGGCTACACGCGTAGGGACATGACATACTGTGGGCTCACCGCTGATGCTGTAGGCGGTGTAACGTCTACGTGCTATGTTGTAGTTAGACAATGGTTTCCACGAGCAATGACCTGCACAGTACGGACTATGGTGCTCGAGCCTCGAATCCTGTTTCCACAATCAGCCTCTCAGAAAAATTACGACGGCAATCTGAGTGGACGCCCGTGTATGTGTAAGTAGAATAAGTAATTCCACACCATTAACAATGGCTGCGCGGCTATTTCATTGCGGGGTTCCAGTGAGACAATGGCACATGGATATCAAAGAATGATAGCGCGCGTTCGACCACAACTACGGAGGCAGCTTATATAATCCACATGAGCTTCCGGTTCTGCGTTCAAAACTGCCCTGCGCTCAGCCAAAGAGTTGCAAAAGTTGTGGCCTTGCTGAAGCGATGACCATGGCTACTCCAATCCGCAAGAAGCGCAACTTCAAAGCTTTGCAACTCGATGTCTCCCAGCCCGCGAAACCAAAGGAACCCGACCCATTGCCCGTAAGAGCTGCTCCCCCGGTGGTCGCAGCAGGGAAGGGCAAGAAACGACCCCCGCCTATGACTCTTAATGCCCCCAAGATTGGGGTCTCTAATGCTGTTCAAGATCCAGATGGAAATCTTTTGACTCCCGCTGGCGGTCTTCTTTCCGTTCCTTCCACCAATGCCCGGAGGAACACATACCATACCACCCTCTCCAACACGCTAGCAAACCTTGATATGAATGCTGAAACGCACTACGATCTCCGCAACGAAGACTTGAAAGACCTTCAGGAGCTTGGCCAAGGCAATGGTGGAAGTGTCAAAAAGGTAGAACATATACCCACTAACACGATCATGGCCAAGAAGGCAAGTCTTTTCAGTCTCTCAGATCTACAGTTTCTCGAACTCCCATCCAGATCGTCCTCATTGATGCAAAGCCCTCTGTGCGGAAGCAGATTCTCCGCGAACTTCACATTATGCATGACTGTCATTCGCCATACATTATCTCCTTCTATGGCGCTTTCCTTTCTGATCCTAATATCTGCATTTGCATGGAGTTCATGGACAAGGGTTCTCTCGATGGGATTTACAAGAAAATCGGTGCCATCGATATCGACGTTGTCTCCAAAGTTGCACTGGCCGTGCTCGAGGGCTTGACTTATTTATACGACGTCCACCGGATCATTCACCGTGGTGAGCTTACACATGTGACCCTTTATATATTCCGTCGAGGTTGATGAACATGCCAGATATCAAGCCGTCGAATATCCTGTGTAACTCGCAAGGTCAAATCAAGATATGCGACTTCGGTGTGTCTGGTGAACTCATAAATTCCATCGCCGATACTTTTGTTGGAACATCAACTTACATGAGTGTGCGTCTCCTTGTGCTTCATATCTTCTTTACCGAATCTATAAGATTATTTCACACAGCCTGAGCGGATACAAGGCGCACAATACACCGTCAAGTCCGATGTGTGGTCTTTGGGTATTTCTCTCATAGAACTTGCACTGGGACGGTTCCCCTTTGCCGATTCAGATCCAGACGACTCAGATCTGTCCGACTTTGAAGGCACGCTGTCGCCTGGGACTATTGGACTTCCACCTAAGAGAGTGCAAGACAAGACGTCGAAGAAGGACAAACGGAAGAGCAAGGGTGTCAGCCTACAGGGAGGTGGAATGATGATGAGCATATTAGAGCTGCTCCAGCACATCGTCAATGAACCTGCCCCACGGCTGACACCAGAAGGGCGATTCCCTCAGGAAGCGGAAGACTTCGTTGATAGCTGCCTGTTCAAGGACCCCGACGCACGAAAGACACCCAAGGACCTTTTGGTAATCTTTCCAAGTTTGTTTAACTCATTCTATCGTTCTGACCCAGCCACCCAGAAACATCCTTGGATAGACGGTGCTAGAGCATCGAAGTTCGATCTCGAGGTCTGGGCGAATACGTTCTGAGCTCTTAATGGTTGTCCTTGTGACTTCGTATTCTCCATTATCCCACTCCACATAATCTTATCCCTGCTTGCTGCCATTGTTCTGATTGCACATTTTTACTCCCGCCGTCATTTGTATTATAGAAATACCCGGAATATAATTCCTTCGACCAACCCGATCCTTGAGGCATGCATGTTTCAGCTGTTTGGTGTCTGGTACGCACTTAGCTGAAGCTTTTCATTGCTGACATTTTTAGATTACGAAAACCCTCGGCGCTTATCATTCCAGTCTATTCTCCTTCAAGCCATCTTCGTCACGTAACAATTGATACCAGAAGACTGGACCGTGTTACAGGCTAAAAGTATATATAAAGGTTAGTGAGCGATTCTATAACAAGCCTGCCCTGCTGTTTTTCAGTGCGCAGGGTTCCGCAGCAGTGTTTATTATTACATCAAGTGTGGATTTTGATAGAACCAGCGTTGCGAAGCCTTTGATGCGAACTATTGTGAAAGAGGTTTTAGGCGCACCAAGAGCGTGGTGCGTTGAAGACGCTTAAGTACATTTGCCCTGTGGAAGTCGCTTACGGCTAACTGCATATCGTCGAAAGGGCCAGAGCTCATAAACCTTCCCTTGTAGACTTTTAGAAGTCTCCGCCTTACGAGATCTAGTCGCCTTAGAATGGCAATTTCGCATCGCCCATTTTGACGCGCTCTCGACCAATGATGTTGATGCTGATGAGGAATGAACCACTCACTGAACCATTCTATACGAGGACGTTCAGACACATCATCCTTTTCTCATTGGCAGAGACAAAGCATCCACCGTTGGATAAAGTAGCAAGGTTTCTGGTACTAGATTGCTCAATGCCCGCGCTGGAGTAAGCTTGTCGGAAAATCGGGTTCTACTACTAAGTAGTAAGTTATCAGCACGTCAAACTAGTTCCATCCTGAGTCAAGCTTCGCAGCGGAGCGCCAAAAAATCATCATCCGTTCGTCCGGCGTGAGGCTCGGGCCGCTCGGAGAGGACATTTGAGTTCAAATCGTGGAATGTGATTTCGTAAAGCGGTGACGCCAGGGAAGTTTTTAAAGTTCTGCAGGACAGGGTGGATGTCACCGCTGAGCGCTCAGCAATATTAGGGATGCGGCAGTGTCCGAAATCACGCGAACAATTCAAACCCAGCCAACTCAAAATATTTTGAAATGTTTTGAAAGTGATTTCGGACACTTCCGCACGTCGAAATGCTATGATACATACTTAAGAGTTTTCGCTGTCGCCGATCATTCCACCTTGAGGGATCTGCGACACCGCCTCTCAGTAATTAAGACTTTGCGCAATCCAAAGTTGAAATAAGGACCACCAAGCACTTAGTGTTCCATCATGTAAGAGTAGTACCTGGCGTGCTCGATCGGTAGCCAGACAGGCAGCAAAAGGAAGAACGAAGCAATCAACTTGACGCGTGTTTTAGTCTGGCGGAAATTCAGAGGAGATTTGCAACGTCTCCTAAAGGGGCTAACATACTATTTTCCGCAGAGAAAAGTTATCATCGTGATCATCATCATCATTATCATCATACATGCGGATTACAATAAAATGTGCCCGTCCGGCGAGGTATCGTAAAGTAAAAGGTGAAAAACGTAACAAGCTATTTATCGTATCTGAGGCGTGGTATTCGTGGTTCCGTAATAAAAATAATTTCTCTAATGGTCCGACGGGGTATGTTGTGTGAAGCTGTCACGGCCGTTATACAAAGGTCTCCTGTCCGTTTTGATATATCGCTCGTGGCTTATACTGAAGGGGGATATAGTCCATCCGTTCCTTGACCGATGTATGGAATTTGGGATGTTGGTAGGGAATAACGCGACCTTTGCCCAAATGGATGCTGCCACCAATACTCGATCAATGAAAGAGTTCTTCGCTATACGACGAAAACTACTCACGTCCATTTCGTGCGCCACTTACCGTGCGCATCCTGATAGGTATACGGAAGGGGCATGATTTCAAGGATCCACCAGAGTTTCTGCAGTTGTAGCTGGTCAAATGTGGGGGCAAGAGCATCACAAGTTTCTGGGTTGGGCTGTTGTGAGGGTACAGTGGAGGGGTTGGCGGTATGGCTAGAAGGAACGACTGTAGATTCAAGTTCTTCTATCAGGAGTGACCCAACGCCGTCATGTGCGGTACTGAGATCAGTGTTGACCTTCGTTGGTTGTGACGGATCCTCAGAACCAGGAGGGGTCTGTGGAACGGGGAAACTCGACAGTGGCATGCCAACACGCTCAAGAGCTTCCTCATCGAAAAGAATGCCACATTGAGACAGAATGACTTGTTCAACCATCCAGCGAAGAGTGATTTGCGCCAAAGAGACATCGACAGAGTTCGCAACATTTCCGCCGCCAATGTCTGGTTATACTTGTCAGGAAAGGATTAGGGGAATATGTATATGCCTACCTGTATGACATCCCGAGAACCAGACTTCCAGAACATCTGTTGATGGTTCCGGCTCCATGTCGGGAGGGACATCGGCGTCCAAATTTGTCTCTTTGTTGGCAATGGTTCCTCCAGTCCCCTCGGTGACGACCTGGACTTGATCTTGACTCTGCTGAGGTATGGTCGTGAAACCGTCCTTCACTCCATTCTTGGGTTTTTTCATGATATTGTTTCTGCACCTTCGGAGCTTGTCCCGGAATAAACCAAATTTGCCTGAAGCCTTGTTTTCCAACCCCACCACAGCTTTGTGGACTAGTGACGTCGTTACATATTCTGGATCGGGTTCGTCTGTGCGAGGACGATGATAGAGGTTTGGCCGGAATTTAACGCGGTGCTATCGATAAGAGTCAGTACGAAACGATGTGGGCAGTGGGCTAAATAGACCTCATCGAGAGCCAAAGCGTGTCGAAATGTCTTTACCAGAGTATTGGCGTCGGTAAATGGGAGACTCCTGCTCATGAGAACCCCGGTGCTTTGAACGGTGTCCCTAAGAATCGGAAATCTTGTTAGTTTCAGGATGGCTGGATAAAGGAGCAACTTACCAGACTCCTACGAACTCAACCTTGACGTCATACGAAAATGTCTGCTTAAAACCTGCAGCAAGCTCCTTCGCTCCTTTGCCAGTCTGTTTGTATACCTTATAGGCAAAAGTGACTTGCTGGAGGTTTGATTTTGGAAGCAGCCCAACCTGTGACAAGGTCTTAGCATGAAGGCAGTCTCCAATGATAATCGATAACAACTAGCCTTGTGTAGCATTCCTGCTAGCGCGCGCGCCGTGTACGCTCCTCTAGAGAAACCTGGGTCGATGTCAGTGGAGTCCATCATACCTTCATCATGAAATCCTGACCGAAAAGACAAATCTTATCACCGGGTCTATAGTTATCCATCAAGAATTTGTAGCCTTCCATGACATGGACGTCTAGATACCTAAAACAAGCTCAAGAAATGTCGACCGTCATTCAACCTGACACACTCACCATGCAAAAGCCTCATCTAGAATCTTGGCGAGCCAAGTGAACATGGGAGAGACCACTCCTGGAGCGAAATAGGTCCCAACGCCCGCCTACATAATAAGGAGACTTGAGCATGTTTGTGCAGCTATTATTGTGGAGCTGCTGGGGCACCTCGAACACGTACCTGATAATAGCTGAGCTGATCATGCGTATCTTTCTGCAGTAAGGAAACAAACTTGACAACGTTCGAGTTCTGTGACAGAACGATTTGAGAGTGGCATTAGTTTCTAAATTCTGCAACGGCGATATGCGCGTGTACGATGTTGGAAATACTCACCGTCGCGTCATAAGAACCGGCGGTACCGTCAAACGTCGCGATCAACGTCCTTGGCTTCCTCGAGCTCGTTTTGCTAGTGTCAGACATGATGCCGGCGGGCAGAGCTATGAAGATAACAAGACACAACTTGATCGTTGCCGCAAGGTTTGGTAGGGGAGAGAGATGGCTGGATATTTGTACTCGTGCAACAGACAGTGGCAGGCCGAATATGGTCTACCCGGTATTTATTTGATCCATGAGGTACTGCTCTGCCAAGCAGCTGTCCGCGGCACTGCGTACCTTGGGAAACACGCTGCAACTTGGCCAGTGATCTCATTGGTTGGCCTGGGGTGATCAGCGGGGGCGGGCACAATTCCCATAGCAAATTAGCCTTTAAATCGGCGCGAATATTTCACACCCCGTCTAAGTCTGACACCGGTAAATCCTTAATTATCTCTGTCATGGCGTCACACATCAACCACCATGGTTATGATGGATGGATGCTTCATCGGTTACTGATGACGCATAGCAGAAAAGTGCTATATCTGAAAACCGTGGACAAACTACAGCAGAGAATTCAATTTCAACATGGTGCATCACGATCGGATCATTCATTCCCGACTACGTAGAGCACTGCGCTCTAATCATCGCAAGCTCCTCGAGTAGCGTCCGGTGTCGGTATGCCAGTCGAATGTTAGGCACGTTCGTCTGTCAGTCGGTAAGTACCAAATTAGGTCCACATACAGGAATAGATGTCAAACCTTGTGGATATCATTGCCTGCAGCGCCTGGAAGATACCATTCTTGACCGAGCCAGTGCCTTTTAATTTCCATTTCAAACCCACTTTGAATTACTGAGTTGCGAGCCAGCTCAGCTAGCGAGCTTTGCGAAAGTTTGTATATCTGACATACAGGATTAACCGGTCAGTAAACGCGAGGTTGGTAATTGCTAAATATCTCACATGAGCTGCGACACTGTACTCCTCAAGCAGTGGCTCCTGTTGTGACACCGCCCAAGTGAGTTGCCAGCAGCGAAATCTTTCCCAGAAACAGGGACAGACCTTTGTGAAATGGAATTGCAATGGGTCATCGGTACTTAAACTCACGTTCAACCCGACCTTGAAGAAATCTGGAAGCGGGTTGCGCTCATATGTCAGGAACAGGGCGTTATTGCTCAAGGGGCTCATAGCCAGTCCAATCTGTTTCAGGTAAAACAAATACTGCAGAGCAGGCACCTTGCGAAGTAGGATCCCGTGTGAAATTGAGTGGGATGTGAGAAAAGCCGCCGTCAAATGATCCGGATCGCCTGCTTCGCCAGCATGAGGTCGGAAGACGAACGTGTCTGCGCGGCAGTTATTTCGGAGGAAACTCAAAGGAAGACTAAACTAACTGAATCCTCGCGCCTTTCGCCAGTGGTTCAAGCTGGCCATATTGGCATACATGTAATACATCCTGTAGTCGTGGTTACCCGACAATTTGATTATTCCAAAATGATCACAGTTTGGATGTGCTCACCAGTAAGAAAATGGGGGGTTCTGACCGGAGTCCCACAGACGAGGGAAAGGGAATTTACGGTGGACCCGGCGTTCCGCCTTGGATTCATCATCTACACTGTCAAAGCCAACAACTCGTTGCAAGAAGACATGAAGCTCAGGGTGTGACAGAGGGTCCTTCGTGACCTCAAAGAGGGGGCGGAAGACATCTACAATTTGAATTAACTGTGTGCGTGAATGAGAATACGGGACGAGATACTCACTGACGACAATGTCTTCGAATGTCTTAACCGCACCAGTCTCCTTGTACACTTGATAAAGTCGAGGAACTTGAATGAGCCAGCGAATGTTGTGCGAGAATAATTTATGATTAACGACCCATTTCGCGACTTTGTCCCACTCATCCACCGATCTACCGTAAATACTGACACGCCATTCGCAGTTCTAAGGGTAGGGGTCCAACAGAGAAGCATCCCGAGATTCAAAATTGACGCACTCTTACCTGGTACTTGCTCTGCTCTACATCATTCATGACCTCTGAAAAAGGTAAGATTCATGCGAGAAGAGTTGCATAGATCATACCTTTAGTAATCTCAGCGAAGTATCTACCATCAATTTTATTGTCTATTTTCAGGAAAATCTCTCTCAGCCTAGATTCGCCAATCGGGTTGTATTTCAAGTTAAATTTATCGAATCGGTGGAAGGAATCTTGGTGAGCATGCATGTCGAGCGTATTGATAGATAGATCGTATGCGCTCAGTTTGAGTGACTGGAACACCTGTTCCAATGTCAGGTCTGACCCGTCACGGAAGATGACGACATCCTAAGGTAGCGGACTATCTGAGTAGTTAACATAACGCAGGTGAAATCACAGACATGAGGGCTACGTTTCATCTTCGACTTGATAAACCGCAAGAGGTGTTTCTGGTTCATGCAACTGGCTAGATGAACGTGAGTGTCTACCTTGCGTACATTATAGAAGTCCCTGAAATTACTTATATTAGTAGATCGCAATGTACGTATAGCCAACGCAGCACCTGTGTGGTACGCTCTGCAGAAGCCTCCTTTTGAATTCTGGCCTAGATCTCGAAGAGTTTCCACGCACCTTCATGTCTGCCAACTCTTGAAACTCGTTCAAGAGACAGTACATTTCGAACTGGCTCGCGAGGTACTTGAGCCTACGATATGCAATACTTTTCGCAGGACCATCAGAGATGACGCCGAGAACATAGTCTAGATCGATGAAGTACTCTCTGATAGTGGGTATATCGAAGA
>Ga0153978_1000270_pt1 | contig 13265 bp, 17 predicted proteins | sample TSGA062MetaG_FD_104749 | JGI IMG/M metagenome (GOLD analysis project Ga0153978, IMG submission 104749) | Attine ant fungus gardens microbial communities from Georgia, USA - TSGA062 MetaG | ecosystem: Host-associated > Fungi > Mycelium > Unclassified | place: USA: Georgia, Yuchi Wildlife...
ACCCCAATTTGTTCTGATACAATCACCAACATCTTCCTGATGCAACTCCACACTTTTGTGCACCGAGTAGATAAGGATCAGGACTGGTGAAAGTGATCAGTTCTGAATGGTTCAGCACATGTCTCGATTGCATACTAAGGTTTTCCATGTAGTACATCTTCAGCAGTGACAAAGGCATCTGGGATCGGGATTCCAGCAATTTCTAGAGCAGCTGATGCATATGCACGGGTCGCAGATGTAACAATCGCCCAACATGGTTTGGAACCGTCCTTTCCGGGAAGTAGCTTTAGAGGATGATCAGCGATGAGGAGCCACGGGCAGAGCAACGTAGTATGAGACTAAAATCACTTCATCTATGATGGAACGAACTCCAGGCAAAAGGGTGATGCCCTGTCTGCCGTTAGCCTTGGATGAAGTTACGATAGCCTCTTCGAACCGTGCAGCTTCTCTCTGTTGGCAGATGTCTGTATTGCGTAGTGCATGCAATAAAAAGCTGCCTACATCGAGCTCCGTTTCGGAAGTGATCCCGCAGTACTTTTTCAGATTGTCAACAGTCCTCACACCATGTGAACCTAGAAGCGAGGGTTGCTGGACATCAGACGATTTTGCATAGAAGGTACTCACTACTCAGGATCTCTTTAACATCCAGCCCGGGATACGTGGCAGAAAATGTCTCCCAGGCTCCAATCACACCTGCTGTCGAATCTACCAGGGTACCATCCATGTCAAACAAGCTGCGGATATTGTTCAGTCCCCTCGCTTGAACAGATTTACTGTCACTTACACTGCATCCACATGAAACTCGGTGGTTCTCATCTCGCCTGATTCAACAAACGCGATAGAGTGCAACTATTGACAACTTGAACTGTTCCTAAATGACGGACTGCCTCGGTCTCGGTAGACCTCAGCCGATGGGTTCCCGTCGGGGAAGACAATATATAAGTTTCGTAAAATTAAACTTGTAAGTCTGTGGTTTTTCTGTCTGGAGAGTGTTTGACCTGTGTTAAAGTGCCCTAAGTGCCTGTGCTTTGCCATCATGATAATACCCGTTTGTGACGAAGCAGTTGGGTTCTTTTGGCACCAGTCCCCGATTCCCCTGGACCAACCATTTGGCATCCGGAGATCCGGGCCGACTCGTGCACTGTAACGCCAGATCCCCAAATTTCCAAATCAGGACTTGCCGAAACTTGCAACCTGGTATGGCTCCTCAACGGCGTCCACAATACACCCAAGAGAACATCGATCAGCAGCTGCAGCAAATACATCTTCTTGACCCATCCTCATCTTCCGAGAACCTCGAGCAACTTGGGCCTATCATCAAGCAGATTCATGCAAACCGCCAGCAGGAAGTATACCTGCGCAACCTCCAGGCTCTCATTGCAACGAAGGAGGGCGAGATAGAGCGCATATGCACAGAAAACTATCAAGAATTCATATCCTCAGCTTCTACCCTTTTCACAGTCAAGTCTTACACCACTAATCTCAAAGAAAAGATTACTACTTTGGATGCCAGTGTCTCCCAGGTCGGTCGAGGCTTGGTAGAGAAGAAACGGACATTACTGCAGTCCAAGAAGACGGCAGCTAACCTCGATGAAGCAATCGATTCTTTGCAAGCCTGTCTGAAAGTACTGGACGTGGTAAATCGAATCGGTGAATTAATTCAGGAGAAGAAGTACTGGAGTGCCCTGCGAGTATGTAACGGCATCCTTTCGTCCATAAATCTCTGAAGGAAATCAATAGTCATTGGAAGACATACAGAGTCTGCCATCAAATTCGCTGTCCCAGACACCTTTCTATCAATATCTCTTGTCATCTCTGCCTTCGCTACGGATCCAAATCCAGAATGCGGTAACGGCCTCTATGAAGCAATGGCTCCTAGAAATCCGAAATGTCAGTGGACAAGTTGGAAAATTGGCATTAGAAGCAATGGAACTACGGACACGCAAGTGGAAGTCCCGTCGGGAAAGAGATTCAATGCTCAAGTTGAGCCGCGTTGGAAGCGCAGTGGAAATGGTAACCCAAGAGCGGTCAGACAGTGGGTCCTATCCTTATTAATGTATCGGTCGACTCACATCTTGCTCCCAGTCAATGTTCTTGACAGCGAGAAGCTGCAGGTCGATTTCAAGCCACTTTACCAGTGCATACATATCTACTCAACTTTGGATTCAATTGATGACTTGCGGAAGTCTTATCAAGCAGATCGTAAAGTGCATGCAATGTTCTGCTTCTTCTTCCAGTTAACTCAACTCATATGCAGGCACAATCAGACCTGATTTTACCAAATCCACTTCCGCTTGCCTCTCTTGTCAGCATAACCCAGGAAATATGTGGATTTTTCATCATAGAATCGCATGTTCTTGAGACAACTGGTAACTTCCGCTCTGAAAGGGAGGTCGAAGAATTATGGGAAGGGCTAGTTGCGCGCCTTTCGTCGGCTATCAACGCCTCTTTGACAGACGAAACCGACCCAGAATCATTCCTGAGGACTAAGGAGTGCCTCATTGGATTCATCACAACCTTGGAGGTATGCTCCTGGTATTGAAGCACAAAGGACTAATAAATGACCGCCTCATAGGCCTACTCGTATACCACCCAGTCTTTGCATTCACTCATTCTTACATTGTTCGAGAAATATGCTGGTTTTCTTGAAAACCAGATTGGTCGTGGATTTGATAGCGTGAGCCATGCAGAGTGGTTATTGTCGGTCATGCTCAAATTTTAGAAACCAGATCATCCTCGAAGACGACCATCTTCCTATGCAAGTTACGACGCTGTCAGAAAGAGATTCTGTACTTGCAGTTGTATGGTTGAACCCGTCAGAACAGGAGAATCTTGCGAAGTATGTCATCAGGTCGTTCTGGGAAGAAGCTACTTATGGGGTTTCCTAGGGGCGTTCTTCCTCTCAGTCTGCCGTGGTCACAGGGTTTCTATCTGTGCTGCCAAAATGTAATGTTCTCCCACATTCATTTCATTTTCTGGCTGACTTGGAAAATACTCCTGCAGATCCGAAGCTTCATTCAAAAGTTTTATTACTTTGTTGATGGGGTGTCGCAACATCATGGCAATATCGATGAACTGTTGAACAAGGTGAGCTCATTATCGATTATGACATGCATGCGATCAAACTTGGTTGAATAGTCATTGGATAAACTGTTTTCAAACCATATCAGTGAAAGCATCGCCAAGTGCCTAAGTAGCACGTCAACACTTACTCAAGTCGCTCAAATTGTTTCCAATCTCGAGCATTTTGAGGTTGCTTGCTCAGAACTAGAACGTTCACTGACAAGTCTCCGGTAAGATGATTTATCATACGCATCTCAACTCTTAAATCCATTCGATCAGCTCGACGCAACGGGGTGGTACCATCCGGCTCTCCTCTTCCTCCACTTTTGCTAGTACCATCACCCGTGCCCTCAACCGCGTAACAGGTCTTATAGCCTCTAAACTAGATGACTTTTTCGATCTGGCTGAGTATGACTGGACACCGCAATCTCGCGATAATACACCCAGCATGTACTTGTACGAGCTTGTCAACTGGCTCACAACAGTTGTGGATTCTCTTGTCATCAAGGAAGTGTACAAGGATGAGGCATACCGAGGAGCGGTTGGATATATCGCCGAGTGTTTAATGGTGAGCAGCTCGTTCGTCAGGTGCTTCAGACGCTAAGTGATTCCTTCCAAACCAGAATTTCATGATCGGGCCCAACGTTCCAGCGATGAATGATGACGCAATTTCCCATGTGTTGGTTGATTTAAACTTCTTGGAAGGAGAGTTTACCCGTATTGGGAAAGGGCACCTCAACTCGGTTTTCGCTGAATTGCGCTTGGTAAGTTAGTAACTACCCCCTTTCGCACTTAGCTGACAGATACCGTAGATGATTTTAATCGTTTTGAAGGACACTGTACACGAGTATTTAATGCCCCAAGTCCGGCAAACAACGTATTCCATCGTTCGACCGAAGAGGCTCCAGTCTCTCCTTGAGAAGCTATCCAGGTACGGAATGGCCCGACGTGACGCCTCATCACGGGAAAGAGCAGAAAAACGGAGGAAGGAAGCTGACGTGGTCGGGAGGATTTTCCCTGGAGAGAATCGGTAGTCATGGCATTTGCGAATTTGACATCTTAGTAGTGCTCTTGGGAGTAGCGTATATCAATCTCTAGAACTCAAAATTTACACAAAACACGGTGGAAAAATCTGGGTAATTGAAAGGGAATGTGTACCGCGGGGAAGAGATGACAGACTAGCGTATAATTTTCAGTATCGTAAGGATCGTGAGACAAAGTGCGTGTAAGACCCAAACACGATAGAAAACTTCTTGTCACTTAAGACCGTTTCTTAATGTTGGTGGCCAACCACTCCAGACCCTCGTACAGGCCTTCACCAGAAGTGGCGCATGCGGCCTAAACCGGCTCTACCATCAACGGATTTGGAAATGATGAAGATAAGAAACGGACCTGGATATACCATGTTCTCTGCTTAAGGGCTTGCAATCCAAGCTTGTCAGTGATCTCAGCGGCATTCATGGCGTTGGGAAGATCTTGCTTGTTGGCGAAAACAAGGAGGAGAGCATCCCGCAGCTCATCCTCATTCAACATTCGCTGAAGTTCCTCACGAGCCTCCGACACACGTTCCCGATCGTTCGAGTCAACCACAAAGATGATACCTTGTGTGTTTTGGAAATCTGAGGAAAGGCCGTTAGACCAGGTGATGACATGGATGGAATGTATCCTACAGTGCCTCCAGAGGGGTCGGATCTTGTCCTGTCCTCCGACGTCCCACACGGTGAAGGAGATATTCTTGTATTCAACCGTCTCAACGTTAAATCCTTTAGGGGAATCAGAGGATTATGTATGTTTAGAAGCAACTATAGCCTACCGATGGTGGGGATAGTGGTTACGATCTCGCCGAGCTTCAGCTTATAGAGGATGGTGGTCTTACCAGCGGCGTCGAGACCGACCTGGATGAGAGTCAATAAAGGACACAGGGGGACTTGCAAATAAATTCGAACCATCAAAATTCCTGCACAAAGGTAGAGTGTCAATTCTAGTTCAGACCGGGGATCATCACGATGGATGGTGTGGACTTACGCATCTCCTTCTTGCCAAAGAGACCAGCAAGAAGACGTGACACCGAGAGACCCATGTTAAGCTAGAATAGACGAGGACGGTGTTTGAGTTGTAAGCTGAAAGGTCAAGAACAAGTGTGTCGTTTGTGCGAAACGCCCTTTTGAACTCCGCCGGTGGCGGTCCTCCTTATTGACCACGTCTCTAACCACGTCTCAAATGCTTACGGGACAGTCATCGACTGATTATCATAGGGCAAAGAACATCCTGCGTAAGGAGATCTACCCAGCCATCGCACCCTCTGTTTGAGATGCAGTTTCTAAATTCTCGGTAAGTTTCAGTCGTCCCACATGAACTATACCGTCACTCGACAGTTTTCCATGTGCATTCATGCATCAATAGTGTTAAAATCGTATGTCCTGGCTCAGGACTAGTTCAATCGATGATCCTTGTGACTCCCATCTTGTCTTCAAGTTGCTTTTTTACATGTAGTAGCGATAACGTTTTGAAATTCGGCGTCAGTGCTGCGCTTACGGAATCGCCGCTACGGCGCTACCCTATGTCGCAGTTGAACGAAGATGTGCAACGGATCGTTGTGCGAGGATACAACAACCTCTCAGGTAGTACTGCCAGCGGGCAATGCTCGCCTCATCATGCTGTCACGGCGCCTGTTCGTGGTGGCCTCCCCCCTAACCCCTGTCGCCTGCGCGCATCCCGTTACCCTACTAAATACCGGCGTACGGCACAATTTTGATCTACCTAGTAGTCACTGCCCAAGGCAGGTCACAATTTCCTAAAGGTCCCTTGGTTACATCATGGCGCACTCAACCAATCAAATCCTTTTGCATGGTAGCTGACGGAGAGCCATTTATGACACACAGCATCTATTTTCACATATGGCTTTTATCATCTCCGTAACTCCCCGGACCCTCATATTTTTGACACTGCTATCTGGACAGCCGCCCCATGGCTGGTTGGCTATGTGGTTAATATGAAAAACCAGCACCTTTCCGTGGGTCTCGCTCATTAGCCGCTGGCCGAACGTGCGCTTCGAGCATGGCGGCAACGGGTCATTTTGAGCTGTCATGATCGGTTAAACTTCTATAACCCTCGAATTAAGATCCAGTGCCAATGGCCTATACCGTATACTTACTTATTCACTGTGTTTCTAAGACATTCGTTTCTTCTTTATCATGGGTCGTGTCGTCGTAAGGCCCAATTAGCCTTCATGGCAGGCCTGGGGACCTGAAAATCATAGTGGCAAATTATATTCATAGAACAGAATGTGTAGGTAGTGCGATGCCAGAAACATGATACAGCGACATGGAAAGTACAAGAAGATTGTATGAAAACAAAATATGCAAAAAGATCTGTTATACAACGAGAGACCCGATGCTTATGTGTTACAGGCTTGATTAGAATGTCTGATGACTCCGTAGTGTAGGCACGAATGACGGAATTGTGGAGATTGATAGGTTGGTTTACTTGTCCAGGTATGCCTTCTTGATTAAGCGACGGATCAATCCGCTGAAACGAGTTTCTCAAGCACTTTGCAGGGCCTGATTGACCTTCTCGCGCCAAGAGCGATAAATTCCGCAGGATGGGCTGGGGGCATATCTGCAGAGTTCAAAAAGCACCAACTGTTCCTGGAAGCCAGCACTGAACCAGACTTGTTCGCGAGCTAAAAATAGGCTAGCAGTGAGCCTCGCGGAGCCATTCAAGAATGAACTGGAGCCTACCTTGCCTGACTGTATCCATGGCGGATGTTGCGTCTATGCGTGTCGTGTACATGACTAATAGGAAGTCAGTCAGTTAGGTTCCCGACTGGTGTGGAGACAACTGACGGTACGCAGCGACTACTGCTGCACTTCGTGATAAACCCTGCAGGCAGTGTACCAATACAGTCCCTCTCGCTTGTATGGCGCGGTCGATAAACTGGCATGCCGCAGGCAAGTGTATGAGGAGATCAGCTGTGTCCATGTCCTCGACAGGAATTCTGAGAAAGGTAATTCCACTTTCGGGAAGTTCAGCGGGAATGGGGTCGTTGCAAACGGAGACAATATGAGAAATACGGCGTTCCGTTAAAGACCGTGACGACCTCGCTGCATGGATACTAGATGAGGGAAGTGAGGGTGAGTCTGGATGTTACCGCACTGTCATGCTAGGCCAATGGCAAACTTACTTTCCGAGGTACAGCTTGCCCTCGATGATGGTGTCGACGTTCTTCCAGCCCATGTTGTTTAGCTGATTTGTCTGGTAATTTGCGAGAATTCTGAGGTTTTGCCTGGAGTCATGGTTGGTTTTGTACCTCCTCACATACGCTGTGGTGAGGACGGCTCGGAGGATGGAGTAGCCGTGTCTGCAGTATCCATTTTTTCAGTATCCTAGGAGGATGTGAATGGCGGTGTGGTGAAGGCGTGATCACAGCCAATTTCGAGCCGTAGACGAGGGATGGAAGAAAGCAGTGCCGTCATGGTCAATTGGACAATGCTTCTGAATTCAGGCGCGTTCACCGCCACGCCATGCATAACGCTGGATGACAACTACTTAATTCTGTGAAATCAATATTGACGAGACGATGAACGATTAAGTGTACCTTACGTGACGTCGGGGGACGCTACAGCAGTAATCCTGTGCTCTTCCTTCGCTTGCCTGAATAAGGCAGGTGGGTCGGATATAAGTAGTAACTCCGCGAAGTTGGGATGTTTACCGGTTATTGCAGTCTCCCGACCAACTCATCGTCTTGAGACGCTGGTCCGGGCCAATCGACTGCACGTCTGTGCGTTTGTGCTTGCAGTGCTGCTAGTGCTGGTGCTACATATGACGTCATCAAAAGCGTCATATATTCGGTGATAACTCCCGAATGTGCTCGAAAATAGTGAGGGGGACTACTAAGTACCTGCCGAGTTACGGTAGACCTCCGTTTCATTCGCGAGTTTAGAAAGGAAAAACAAATCCAATATCCAAAGTACAGAACCCTGCGAACATTTGTCTGCAACAGGTTCTCTGGTGACAAGGCCGATTCGACGTGTGTGTCAAGAATGATAAGCACCGGGAACTGCATGTACCCAAAGCCGCTTCTTTTCGCAGGTTTATGGTAGAACATGAACATGTATTGTCTCACGCTATAGTGAGCCATTGTCTCGGGAGCCACCAGGATACGGATAACACGACGGACCGTAGGAGGTAGGCGTGATGTGTTATTGCGCCAAGGGAGCTAGGCGGCTGGCCATCAGCCATTGTAGCTGGAACTGGGGTATCAATACTTGCCAGATAACTCGTGCGGACTACTAGAGATAACAAGTACGCCACATGCCAAATAGATTAGATACAAGGCGTACTAACTAAATATACAGATGCCAGCCTCAGGTGACGGCCAGTAAACGTTTTTTACTCGCCGCAAACACGTTTTCGACATCGGTAATTACCGCTGTTGGCATGGAGTGGAACGTTCTGGCCAGCAATTTTTGTTACTGGCCCAAGAGGAGATTATTTATTAGGCGTGGTCAACGTGCGGGAAGCAGCCACTTCTATCCATCCTATCAGTATCTCCACTATCTCAGATGAAGTTCGAAATCGAATGGAAGTCATCAGTAAGCCCGTGATCTCTATCTAGTCTTCTGCCGCGAACCTAACATCATTAAAGCACTACCACTCCGATGGTCGCCGCAGAACCAAGCCAAAGCCGTCGACTTTCCATGGATGGCTGGTCAAATGGCGTGCCACATTCAGTGGAAATGAATCCTTGCGGAGAGCAGGCATTCGCGAAATGCGTGAAGCTAGAGCCCTGGAGGAGTACAACCAACAACGAGCCGCCGCTAAGAGAGCTAAGAGAAGTCCGGGAAAGTCGGGACTGTTCTCGTTCTTTGGCTCTAAGAATGCGAAGCAGAGACATCCTCGTAGACCTGCCACGCTAACCCGGGGCTCACAGAGTTCTCGTACGAGCGCTAGGGGTCCTGGCGATAAGCATTCTTCACTCAGCCGACGACCTACAGGACACAGTTCACGACATCCCTCGTATAATTCCGGAAGGAATGCTGCACGAATGAAGTCTTACAAGAAATGATCTTCCACACAGATCCTGAAACACATCTATTATGTATTTCTTCAATACTCCAAGGAATTTATTTATTCAGACACGGAACGGTTGGACACACTTGATACCGATGGGCCCTTAGCATGTAGCAAATCACCAAGTAGTACATGATTCGGCTCCTTGCTTTTCGTATCCTGTGATAGTCGGCGTGTATATTAGATACAGATCTGCATCACGGGACAATTACAAACGGTATGATAGATCGGTATGATACACCTTAACCATCTACTTTAATAGGATGCTTCTTCTTCTTTCGCCTTCTGTGCTTCTTTTTGAAACTGTCCGGGTTGTCATCCTTACCGGATCCATCTCTTCGCACCGGCGGACCGCCAAGGTTTAGCAGTGGAAGATTTAAATGCAGATCCTCTGCACTTCGTGGCGCAGCTGGAGGTGGAGGTGGCGCAGGAGATTGGGTCGATATATCCGGGACATTGCATTCGCGGTGTCCTTGTATATCTGCCACTGCTTTAGTCTAAATATGAGTCAATAAGAATAGTGACTCACCTGGTTGCAAGACGGGCGAAAAGGGACCGGGTATCGAAAATGAAACGGAAAACGTTGCGCCACCAAGAGGGGGTAGTGGGCTAACAGAATTAATCAGATCATTACTAGGCTGACCTTGGCAGGGAACAGCCTGCGACGTCTGCGGAAGAGATTGGGGGTTCCTCTGCCCTTTAGATATCATGTTCGCTTCGTCGCCAGAATGCTTCTGCCGTTTCTTCTTTGTAGAGGAGCATACTTCCTCCATCATGCTCGCATTGAGTGATAGGATATCATGACCTTGTTCCCGGTCACCACCCTCGGTCTTGCTATAACCATCCTTTGCCTGTGGATGAGGGGTGCTCGGATCATGAAGTGATTGTGTGCCGGAGTTCGCATTGAATTTAGCTTTCGTCTCTGATCTTCCTGCGAACGGATCGAGTTTCATTTTCTTCCTGACTGTCCCTCCCCTTCTCTCCTCCTCTTCTTCTGATTGATGCCCCGGTTTGTGGGCCTCATTTTCAGGGGCACGCTTCTTTCCTTTCCCCAAGTGATACTTCAAGCGCGCAGCGCCACGAGCAGTTGCAGAAGATTCGGGTATGGGAGCGCCGACACCGAGTCTACGCAAGAATTAACACTGGCAGAAAGACTATTCATAACTACACACCTAGGAGGTCTGCGTAGTTGTTCGTCTAGTAATTTTTGAGCATCCACTGTGCTTTTGCTAAGATTAGCTCTATGCTCAGCCTTTATCCAGGATGATACTAGATCTTCTGCGAATGACATAGACATATTAATTTTGGCTTGCAATGCCTCAGTATCGATGTCGTCGTCAGCTACAATGTCTGTCATATTTGTTGTCGACATCCTGCAGGAGGTAAAATGTGCACATCTGTGATGAAAATTTGGTTTGGAAAAGAGAACATTTAGGGATGACTACATATTTCACACGGCATGGATCATCCCAGCACTCATTCTCTTGCAAGGCCGAAATGATTTCGATCTGTACCAAACGCAAACGGGAAGATGTGGACTATGATTCAGATGACGATGAACCATCTTTCGGAAAACAAATATTACCTGTGGCCAATCTGCCGATGGACTTCGACTGCGAACCACAGGATGGGATGGAGTACCTGTTTACGGTCAGGTGGGTTTTGCGACATCTTTGGCTTTGATTCTTTGCTAACACATTCATAGACGCGATGCACGGAGGCTCCCGCGTGTCACGAGGGTTGCTAATCCGTACGAAGTGCCAGAACCTGTTCCCGTCCTCAACGTGGCGCGGGCCGGTCATACAAACAGCAACCTCCCTTCTAACCTTTGGCGTTCTACATTCTTAACACGCTTCCGGAATCTTCGAAACGTAACTACATGCCTGCCCTGCGTACCTGATGAGCGCTGAAGTAGTCTTTAGAATATAGCACAACCAACCATCCACGTGTACATCGGTCCTGATGAATTCAGCAAGGTGATGCCAGACAAAAAAGAAAGAGATCTTTGGTGGAAGTTTCTCGCCGGTTTACCAGAACCTGAATGGAATCCGCCAAAGAAACCAAAGAAACCGTCGTCAAAAAGCAGATTCTCTGGACACATGCGAGCATTCTGTGACGATCCAGAGGTGGCCCACGATACCAATGACGACCAATTTCATAATGAAATTCACGAGACTTGGCGTATCAATTCCGAAGGTGATGTTGAATTGGCTGAAGATGAATCGGCAGATACATTGCGATCAGTAGTCCAACTCCCTCGAATTACTCCCGTCTCTCCTGCATCAACAATGATGATGGCGTCCGGAATGGATCCTCCGTCGAATCACCTAGGCCCTGATCAGCCATGCAATCCTCGTGAGATCACTCCCATGTTGCTACGCAGGATTGATCACGTACGTATGAGACGTCTTTCTCACCAAATTATAGCTGAACTGATGCATAGAACATGTCCCTTCACCTTCTCATGTATTTCGCTCACTGGATGAACATTCACTTGCAACACCCCGCAGATCCAACTTTTGTGATGCTCGAGAGTCACGCACGTTGGATGTTTGCATTGTTGACCAAAGTGGAAGACTTTGTTTCAGCAGACGACATGAGCCAACTAAGGAACCTAGCCCGGGCTTGTCTGGAGCTACTTGATCGCCGACGAAAAGCCGGGTGTGCTAGAATTCCTGATGAATCGTCATCCAAGATTAGCATGACTGAGACATCTTGCTGGATGATTTTTACTGCTGTGTGTGGGATATGGAACCAAAGTGATCTTTGGGAGGACGCGGAGATGTTGTTGGCGAGTGCTTGACATCGCATCACTGCATCACTGATCATTTTGGAAGACGTTTGTTAATCCGATGACAAACCTGTGGGCTGGGCGCTCCTAGCAGACTAGACGCATGACCTTCTCTTTCAAATTCAAAGTCGGGTATTGTTTGTGACGATGTCTGGCGCGCGAAATAAATGAGCGACCGATGCTTGACTCCGATGACGCCGGACATTCTGTTCTTGCCTATCCACTACCGGTACCCATGGAGGATTCTTATTCTGTATCGGAAGGCCGCAAGGAGTTTCAGAACTATAATTACATTGATGCATCCTCCCTGAAGTTGATCAAAGGCGAAGGCTATGTAACTGTGTCTTCACACTGCTGAATGTTCCAAATTTATTCCCACGGCGTGTCAAGCGAGTTGCAGTATGTAAAACGCGACTCTTGGCCGACAACCACGTTCCTTACCATTGAAGAAAATTTCGTAGCGCTAATTTTCACTTTCTCCTTCACCTAATACCATTCTGCAAGCATCATGCGCTCCTTTGTTGTCGTCCTTCTAGCTACCATCACATCCACCTTTGCCTACCAGGTCACCTCTCCTGGTACTGCTCAGAATTGGACAACTTCTGGCCCCAATACCCTGACATGGGTGCGCGTCGACACCGACCCGTTGAACTTCACGGCAGTGTTGACCAACGTCGTATGTGTTTTCGCGTGCTGCTCTATGAAATCATCCCAACAACGTTCGTAGAACCAGGGTGTTATGCCTCAGGGTGATCAGGTCCTCAATGCGCTTGTTGATGGTACCTTGGGCACGATCGTCTGCAGCCCTCCAAGTGGAGGTTGGCCTCAAGGCTCCGGCTTCCGCGTCAACCTTGCGGCAAATGCTGAAAATTTGAACTCTTTGCTCGCTCAGTCCGGCGAATTTGGCATCGTTACCGCGACTTCTTCGGCAGGGTCTTCCACAGGTTCCATCTCTTCTTCCTCTACATTGTCAGTAGCTCTGTTTTACTTTGGTGCGTCACACTGACATATACTAATAGGTTTGTGTCCACCACGGCAACTCCGACGTCCTCCGGAGCGTCTTCTACGACTTCCGATGTCAGCACTACCCCCACTAATAGTGGCGCAGCCGTCGCCGGAAAAAATATGGAGATGGGTTTCTTGACGGCCGTAGCTGCCTTCGCTGCCTTCGTCACCACTCATTTGTAGATCACTTTACTTGGATTTTTCCTCTACATGGCGGGCTCTTATAGTTGCGTAATGAACGTTCGAACACTGATATGGACATTACTCGCGTCTCCAATACCCTCTCGCTCTACTTGTCGTCGTTACAACTTAACCATTATTGTAGCGTATACAA
>Ga0153978_1000272_pt1 | contig 13231 bp, 13 predicted proteins | sample TSGA062MetaG_FD_104749 | JGI IMG/M metagenome (GOLD analysis project Ga0153978, IMG submission 104749) | Attine ant fungus gardens microbial communities from Georgia, USA - TSGA062 MetaG | ecosystem: Host-associated > Fungi > Mycelium > Unclassified | place: USA: Georgia, Yuchi Wildlife...
CGGTTCGCCTGGTGATCGCACCCAGTGCGCAGACGATCAATACGGATTGTGGTTCGATGATGCAATTCAGCTGTTCAAGTTGACTGATTGGCCCGAAGATCACCATCTAAGACAATTCCCACTGTCCAAATTTCAGGATCTCGTACTCTTCGCTCTCCGTCGTTTGCCTACACCCAAGGTTGATGATGCGGCAATATATATTCCTTATTGTCGTGCACTCCGTCGTCTGATGGACGCGGATCACCCTGAGCTTCGCCATTCCGCCTTACACATTGCCTCTAACAACAGGCAAGAGCTAGCTCTGATAGATGTTGCCGAGTTCCATAGGTCGCAACAAAACATGGCCTTGCGCGAGCTCTCCCCAGTTCTGCTCACTGCGGCGGTTAATAATCTTACTCCTATGACTGAATATTTCCGTCTCATCTCTACGCTGGCGAGAAATCCTAAATGGCGCCGCCAGTTGACGGAGGATGGTCATGACAAGAGGTGTACCGCATTGATCACTGCTGATTTATGTGAGGAGGCTTGTTTTTACCTTGCCCAATTTTTCCTCTGGATCCCTCCCCCAACGCAGGACATTTCATGTGGTACCATCACACCTGAACAACAGTGGCTCCTGACGAAGGCGGCATGGCATTTTATTGGGAAATCTGGTACCCAGATCGATGATGCTGTGGACATTATTCCAACGCTGGTGAAGAGTACGGAGATACTCATGCCACAATATTTGTCGAAGGATGGTCTCAAGTTATTCCGCGATTGCATGGGCAATGTTGTTCAACGATTGCAACACGAACAGCGGTCACCAACTATCATATCCGAAGTGACAAGGTTGAAGGACGTGGTGGAAGACAGAGCTGAGTAGAATGTATTATTTACGTGGATGACTCTCCGTGGGCTCGAAAAATGTAGAATAGATCGCGTTATGAACTTGAATAAACAAAATTGTTCCTGAAATAGGGAAGGCAACCTGAGGTGTAAGGATTACCAAGCGTCTACCACCGGAATCAGCCGATACACCTTCGTCGCAAACTTACGCTTCACGACCAGGCCAGATTATCCGTCGGACGAGGCACTCATATTCTCACTACTACACTCACTTAATCGCCGTCACCCTCTTTCTTAGTTCGCGGTCTGGAGCCTGTCAATAATTCTATTATCTCTCGTTACTCAGGACCATCGTCGTACGCCACCGTCTTCACAGAGCCATTAGCGTTGACCACATACGGACGACCCATATAAGTAGCCCATGTACATTTTGTTTTTGATAGTATTACATAATCAGAGCTCCAAGTCATCTTTCAGTATTCGAAGCAAAGCAATAAGTTTCCTAGAGTCCTTAATTAATATCCTTATCTATCGCCCACCAAACCAAACCCTTCGCGCTACTATCAAACGGTCTATCTCTCCCCTTCGCACTCGCATTTTCTAGTTGCGTACTTCGTAGCCAACTTACAGAGGTACCTGTTTCTTTTGTCACTGTAGGCATTATTCATTAGCAATCCCGCGCCCGCGCGACTCAATCGTAGACGGAAAGATACGTACGTTGATGGCTCGTTGCGTTGCGTTTACCCAAAGATGATAGTCACTAGAGTCTCATGCCTGTCTAGTAGTACATATAACTGAATTTGCGTGCATGTATTACACTTTACCAGCCATGTTCCAACCATTCGGAATTGATTCAATATGTTCACTCTAACGCGTCGTCGAAAACAATCAAATATACCGACTCACTTGCATATAGCATTGTGAATAGTAGAAAAGGTATGATATTTACTAACGACGAAAACATTTGCACGTGGGGAAAAGCGGAATATGCTGGTCACTGTTTGTATCTACAGGCCTTGAGCCCGGTGAGTATGCGTAGTGTATTCAAATCAAACGTATAATGGAGATAACGTGTGGGAGTGGCCTTGAGCCATCCATGCGTGCCAACGAGATAGATCCATTGGGTGTTCGTAGTTGTGCACTGCAAGGCGAGCAGAGATGAGCTGCTGCGTTTATCAAATAACTGAAGGCGACAGATGCGCAAAAATGGGCACCATGTTAGGTGCATGTCAGGTAACGTTGATGCTTGACATCATATTTGGACGGGTGGGTGTCGTAAGGTAGCGCACTTCAGGTAGAGATGGAATGAAGACAAAGTGAGATGTTTGATGGTTCTGTCCGTGACAACCCAGCAATTACCAAAAAGAAAAAGGTCTCGAAGACAATCAGCGTCTCCCTCCACGACGAGGAAGCTTCTTGATTTGTCTCCCATCGGCCTGAGGAGCAGCACCGATGGTGAATAGAGTATTCCCAGCAGCTGGGGCGGCAGCAGGAGCAAATGGATTTGGAGCAGCAGCTGGTGTCGAAGCACCTGGCTGACCGAAGGTGAACGAGCCACCTGCTGGCTGTGGAAGGCCACCAGCAGGGGCAGCTGGCGACGCAGGCTGGCTGCTCCCGAACCCAAACGATGTCGCAGAAGGCTGCGTGGGTGCAGTAGCACCGAATGCGAACGACGGCGCCGGCCGGTTGAACGTGGATGGACTTGATGGCGCTGAAGATGCGTTCTGCTGCCCGAACGGATTGCTTGCAGTCTGGCCAAACGTGAATGGTGAAGATGGTGCCACGCTCGGCGATGCAGCCTGCGCAAACGAGAACGGCGCCGCAGGCGCTGGAGCAGATGTCTCAGGTGCTTTCTGGCCAAACGCAAAGCCCGTACCAGAAGACTGGTTGAAACCGGATCCAAACTTATCCTTATCCTCTGGCTTTCCGAATGGACTAGCGCTAGCCGTACCGAAGCCAAATCCGGGACCCGTGGCTGTAGCTGGGCTCTGGGCGAATAGGGTGCTCCCTGCAGGCGTGCTCCTAGCATTGTTAAAGGAGAAGTCGAGCGTTGGCCGTTCTGGTGCCTTTTCACTGGGATTGATTTCACGACTCGGGCTCTCATCCATGCTGATCTCCTGATCTGCTTTTGGTGGCGTGATGGGACGCGCAGGTGCAAGTGAGGTAGAGGGTTGCCCAAAGGTAAAGGGTCTACTCGTGTCAGCAGCGTTGCTGCCCGCACTTGGAGGCCCGAAGCCGAACGAAGGCTTGACTGCAGTAGGAGGTGCAGGAGATGGTGAGCCAAAGGCGAATGGCTTCTTCTCTATCGGTGCAGGAGGCGCGGGGGCGCTGAACGAGAAGGGCGCAGGAGAAGATGTTGGTTTTTCTTCCGCAGTACTGGGGCGTGCAGTGAGAGAGAAACCAGAAGTAGTCGATGAGCCCTGCGTCCCGAAAACGGACTTCGGTGTCTCGGTCACGGGAGCGGGTGCAGGAGACACGGAAGGTGCGGATGGACCAAATGAAAAGGCACTCTTCGATGGCTCCGCTACCGCAGGCACCGGTGCCGGTTGCCCAAAAGAAAATGCAGGCTTGGACAGCGTGTCCGCAGGCGCAGGAGCTACGGGAGTACCAAAGCTGAATGGAGCACGAGAAGGAGTGGCTTCGACGACAAGTGACTCACTTGCTTCAGGCTCCGTTGTTTTAGAAGTTTCGACAGCAGGGGGTGGAGCACTAAATGAAAATGGAGAGGATGCGGCAGGAAGAGGTGCAGCGGCAGGCGGAGGAATAGGCGTCCCTTCTGCAGGAGCAGGGACTTCTTTTGGTAGTGCTGGAACACCAAATGACACTCCAGGGGTAGTGGTAGTACCAAAGATCGAGATACTCGTAGAAGGAGGTGTCGGCCCAAACTTAGAATTCGTAGCAGGCGCAGCGGATGGTGTGCCAGTTGCTTGACTAGCATTCACAGGCGTGCCAAATAAGGAGGTGACCTCAGAAACTTTTTTTGGGGCCTCCGGGACTGATGCTGGTGCTGGGACGGGCGTGGAGGTGGAAGTAGAAGTGGGAGGAGGAGTTCCGGTAGAGCCCAAGTCAACAGTGACAGCCAAAGGCTTGTTAAATGCAGACGTCGTAGCGAAGAAATTCGGAATACCAGAGGCAGTAGTGGCAGCCGTGGCCACAGCTGGGACAAATGTCTCTGATTTCGGAGGCTGTGGGGTGGGAGGAGCAACTGAAATCGTAGGAAGCGATGGAACAGCGGGCGCAATGGGCTCCGATTCTGTGACTGGCCTGGCCGCAGATATAGGCGCAGACGGCTTTGACAATGAAAATGGAAGCGCGCTGATAGGAGGTTCTTTGGCATTTGTGACATCGTGGGGTATTGGTGTCTGCGGTAATGATGAGATAATGTATGCATGCGTGCAACTAGTGAAGATTTTTACCTCTTTCGCGAACGTGAACCCAGCCGGAATTTCAAACAAGGGTGCTTTCTTTGCAGCCTCTTCAAGTGCAACTCTATCATCATCCATTGCGTCTTCGTCGTCTTCAAACGCCGCAGAGAACTTGTTTGCGTGCCTTGATGTTGGACGGTCAATGTGATTACGCACACGAGTACGTCCGACACGAAGAGACGACACCTCCCGCACTGCAGTGGACCTTGGCTCGAACGCAGGTGCCTTCAGAATAGGTGGAATCTCCAACTCCTTCTGTTGTTTTGCTTCTTCTACCTGTTCTTTCTTTTGCTGGTCTTTCAACCTCTCGGCTTCAAGTTCAGCACTCTCATCCTCGTCCATTGCCTGCTCCTGCTCCTTCTTCTTGTCTGCCTCCTCATGCACTCGTGCTGCATCATCTTCCCGGATCCTCCTTGCCAACCACTTCTTCATGCCACCCTCTCCCGCATATGGCTTTGTCCCATTGACACCATCTCGATCCTTCATCTTGCTCTTCCCTTTTCCCTTCTTTCGTTCCCGCTCCCGGTCATGCATAAGTACGATAGGGCGGTTCTTCTTAGGTATAAACATCTCCGGGATCGGCGCACCCTTAAGGCGTGATGGCAGGAGGGGAGTTTTGTACACCTCGAGCTCATGCAAAGCCTTCTCAGCGGCGTTTACCGGCCATGGTTGGGCAGCTGCGAAATCGTCAATGATCGCAAGACTAATTAAAAAGAGGGATACGCACGAGGAGATATATCTGTCATGGATCCCGTGCCAAACAGAACGGATCCCCGTCGAACAGGTGAGCGTGTCTGCTGTAAAATCATGTCAGGTATACGTCATCAGGAGACAAGTTGATACTTACCTCACGCTGAGAATCTAATAGTGAGCCAAGAGTAGCTTGTCTGCTTACATCCGTTGCACCGGACTTCTGTAAACCAGGTGGGGGCTTGACGAACATGGGGTTCGACATAAGTACAGTGAGTGGAGGAGGTTCGGTTGGGTCGCGCTCCCTGCGAGGGGGTACGACAGGGCCAAAGTCGGAACCTGAAGGCTGAGGTGTGACAGATGTACGCATACGGAGGTGTGATGTCGATGGTTCCCTGCTAATGGACATAGCGTCACCTTCCTCTGTGAGATCCTGCATTGTCGGGACCCGATGGAGCCGCGCCGGTGCTCCAGAGTAGCCTAGTGCGGACGGGGGATCAAGGGACATGGTACGCGTGACCGGCTGAGCCTTAGACTGGGATCCACTTAGATACGGTGACATCGTGCGTCTACCACGGGGAGTGGTAGCGGGGACACGTAAAGCTTTTCGTGGGGACGGAGAGACGTGACGGTGATTCAGCGTGCGGGCTCCAGTAGGTATTTTATGGACCTGATTGAAGGCTGATCTGGGGGGATCAAGATATGGTTGCTTATCTGTGCTGGGGCTGGCAACTCTCATTCTCTTGACCCGCTGCTCCGAGTCCTCCTCATGTGTCTGCTCAGGAGGAGTGGGAAGCCTCCTGCGCTTCCCCTTGTCGTTACTGTCCCCAAAATCGTCCTCACCACCACCGAACCATGAGAGTGGAGCGGTAACGATGTCCTTGATGGCGCCAAAGAAGGAGCTTGAGCGTTTTAGTGGAGGAGGAGGAGGACGGGCCTGCGTCTGGGTATAGGCACTCATCACTGGCTGCGTTGCGTGTCTGTTTGAGTGGCCACTGTGTCGCCCTGTGCGCAAAGCTGACGAATGCTGGGTGCAAGCTTCGCGGGCGCCGAGTTGAAACTGAAAATTCCACACAAGAGCTCAGATAAGGCATTGTTTTCCCACAGTCACCATCACAAATGATTTCATTACTTGGCTCTGCCACTGGCAGCCCAGCACTCTGGCGTCAGTATGTTTTCAAGACGTACATCCAACTTGGCTACTCGACATTTTTACGCTCTACCCAGACGAATACATGTGAGCAATCGTGTGACAGCAGCGGACACGGCGCTGGAGACATTGAGTACGTCTAAATTGAATGAGCCCGTAAGCAGTTTCGATTCCATGTATTCCCAGAGCTGAGTGGGTCTCATTAGTCCCAAGAGCGCTGGTTGTTCATTGACTCAGTCTTCCCTATTCGTCTTGGTGTCTGGGAGTTCGTCCTACCCACTGGCAGCTACACTTACCCTTGACTAAACATACACAGCCTCCGACATTACATCGGCATATTACGAGAGGAAACCCTATTAGAACGTTTGCATGAGCGCCTCGAGACAGTAAAGACTCACGAATTCCACGTTCTCGAGCTCCAACCACATCCAAAGGATGGCGGTGTTTTCGTGCGATTCACTTATAATGCTCGTGATGACAAGAACGCGCTTGAAGCGCTTCACAGAGATCTCCGACTGGAAGCCGACAAGCATGGCGGTCTCCCTTCCTGGTCGGGACTCGATTACTGCAACATTTGGCTTGTGAAGGGGAAGCCATTTATCGAGGTGCGTTTTCTCAAGTCGCGATTGCTCGACAAGAACACAAAGGATATGTACAGGATATGTACAGATACCCATCAGGGATCGTCAAAGTCTCCTTCGAAGGCCCAGATCTTTCAGACGAAGTCCTGTACAGTCTGTTTCGCGTGAGTCCGATTCACTCGTTCATTAGTTTGCTTCTTAAGTTATACTAGCCCTTCGGCCGTATATACAATATCACCGCCCCTACGCCCGTGCCTGCAGGCATACTCCGCTCTTCTGATGTCATATTTCACCGCGTGCGCGCTGCCACTGTTGCACGGAACACCCTCCACGGGTACACTATCCCCAATAATAGTGCGAAAACGCGTCTGAGGACTGCATATCAACGTCCCATTCAGGCCCATGCCATCAGGGACTGGCTGACTTCGCATCCCAGGATTGTGTTGCCGATCATATTTTTCTTGCTTGGTACATTGACTTACACTGTGGGTAAACAACTTCAGGGATCTGTTTGTGAACTAGAAAAACAGGTGTTTAGATATTCGATCCAATAAGGGTTCTTTTTGTCGAAGGAAAGATGCTAAATTGGTTCGACTATCACGGTGAGTAGCTTTTTCTTTTTTATTCGGTCACCAAACCATCTCACTTCATTCTAGAATATAAGTTATATAAATGGCTCCGTGCGAACGCCTTAGACCGGTTCTCCGTGACTAGCCAAGACATCTCTCCGCAGGTAAACATTTGGAAGGAGCGCAAAGACGCAGAGAGCGCTTTGCGAAACTATCTATCTGATCTGCCTTGTAAGTTTCTTGTCACCTTTCACAAGCCTTCTGACGAGACAACTCAAATAGCTACTGTTGCATTCGTGCACGGCCCCCAGGGCAGCGGCAAGTCGAGCATGGTGGAGGCTGCCATCCGCAGCACTGACAGGTTTGTCGTCCTACTTTTTTTTTCGCTATCTAGAGGTAGCTTACATCATATGTAGAAAAGCTTTGGTGATTGATTGTGCCGAACTCAATAAAGCGACATCAGACATACGTCTCGTTGAGGCCCTTGCACGACAGTGTGGCTACAGACCAATTTTCACTTTCTTGAACACTGTCAACAACATGGTGGATATCGCGAGTGTCGGCCTCATCGGGCAAAAAGGTATCTAGTCATTCAATCCTCATTTCGATCGCCTGAATAATCGTCATACTTCTAGCGGGCTTCACGTCCTCTCTTGAATCACAGCTGAAACAGATCCTTGATGTCGTAGGCAAAGCGCTTCAGAATGTCAATCATACTCTCCGTACCTCTGCGCAGCGGTCTGTCGAAGCTGCACAGCAGGCCGAGGCACATCGGATCGAGAATGCACGGATTCGCGCCCGTATTCTAGCTGGAACATGGCATGATCCACGGCTCGACTGTGTCGCGGGCAACGGTATTATGTGCGAACTTGGTGTCGGCGATGAGTTGCTCGAGGGCGACAGAGAGTTTGTGGGCTTTGATGCAACGGACTACGAGATGGCAAATTTGAATGGTAAGGTAGAGAAGACGAGCGAGGAGGAGCTTGCGAGGCAACGCCGGAGCACAGAGGATATGGAGACTGTGCGTGCGCTACCAATTGTCGTGATCAAGAACTATGCCGCCCGTGGAGGCGCTTACAAAGAGGCGCTTCTCGGAGTTTTGGCTAATTGGGCAGCGGCCCTCGCAGAAAATCAGGTGATCGGCACTGCGCTGCCAGTGTTGTGTCGTGAAGCTAACACCCCTTTAGATTGCACATGTTATCGTGATCAGCGACAATCGTGAAAAAGCGAAGCTGCTTGCCCGAGGTGAGTGATATCTTTACACCCTAGTGAGGTATCTCTAACATAGCGTTGCAGCACTACCCTCTAAACCCCTGAACTCTATTGCCCTTTATGATGCCGATGCTCCTAGTGCACTCTCCTTCGTCCGACAGCGTTTGCATGATGCCGGTATTTCATCCGACCTCACACCTGCACAGACAAGGGCCATAGAATGCCTCGGCGGCCGCGCGAGCGACCTTGAAAGTGTAGGTGACTTTGGTACTCCCTTCAATACGCCGCTGATGTTTCCCGGTATAGTTATTCCACAAAGTCCGCAGTGGACAAAGTATCGAAGAAGCGGTAGAAGACATCATCACTTCCGGTGTCGGAGAATTGAGCAAGAATGCCTTCGGTGAGGATATCGACGATGCTAAGAGTTTACCTTGGTCCAGAGAGCAGGCGTGGATCGTGCTGAAGCAGCTGGCACGGAAGCCTGAGGTAATCCCCCCACGCGTTGGTCAACAATCAACTCACTTTCTTATCAGCTGCCCTATTACGATGTTTTACTTGATGCCCCTTTCAAAGGAGATGAACTGCCACTTCGTGCTATGGAGCACGCTGAAATTATATCTATTAACACACACCATGGTATTATCGAAAGTCGCTTATGCTAGATTCATTTTCTAATATTCTCTCTCCCTTTCTCTAGGTCGACCATCCACGATACGTCCTGGGAAGCCGGTGCTTAAATACGTCTTCGAGAGACTTGCAAACGGTAATGGTCTTCGTGATCATTTCCTCATTGTCCCTTACTAAAGATACGTTAGACCCTGTCTTCCAAGCCACCCAAGACATCGGACTCAACAGCAAGCTAATATCGAGCGCAGATAGTACTGTGTTGTCATGTGAATCTGAGCTTTCCACGCTCAACGACCTCTCAAATGTGGAGCGATCGTTCTGGGGGCTCAAGCGGAAAGCAACATCGGACAGGAAAGAATATTTGTTGAAGAAGATGCGCATTGCACAGGCTAAGATACAGGCGCTGGAGAAGCAAAACACTCTCTTGAAGAAGGCCTTGGCGAAGGGGGGCTGATGATATGGAGCTTAATTTTGGTTAATAAGACTAGCTAGTGCTGATTAGCAAGGCAAAGGCGCCTTGTATCCTACTAAACACGAGCAAATGACGCACACAACTTCATGATCATCGAACACAATTAACAACTTGGTGCAAACAGTATAGTCGACCTTGGAGCGAACATGGATGCACAAGGCCATCTTTTATCACTGAAAGTGATGCGGGTATCTGTGCGTGCAATCCTCTACTAGTGCTAGACACGGGTAATCATTCCTGCCACTCACAATGACAGAGACCGTCATTAGCTAGTGCATGGCAGCCCTTCTACTCCAGCTCCCCCTCCTTCTCTGCTCATTCGACCGCGTCCATTCTCTCTTTGCAAGGAAAGACACCTCTCCCCGGCCATCCAAAAACCTTACGCGATCTCACTCATGCTACTGAGTTCCTCACACTACCCGCCTCATTTGGAGCCGTTCAATTGGGGGAAACATTCTCCAGTTGCCTTTGCGTCAACAATGAGACCAATATCGATATCGAGGGCGTCACTCTCCGCGTTGAGGTACAGACAGCGAACTCCAAGCTATTGGTGGCTGAGCTCGGTGGCCCGAGCTTCAAGTTAGCAGTAGGAGATTCACTGGAGTGTGTAGCCGAGCACGAGGTGAAGGAGTTGGGCCCACATGTTATGGCCTGCAGTGTCTCATACCACCTCCCTCCGTCGTATCGACATGCCCCTGGAGTTGGCGGAGTCTCCAATGAAGCAAGCTTCCACAAGTTCTACAAGTTTGCTGTATGTATCGCTTCCAGCGGGACTCAAGTATTTTGATCTGAGATGCGCTAGGTCACGAATCCTCTTTCTGTCAAGACAAAGGTGCATATACCTCGATCTCCATCAGCATTGATGAGTCCTTTGGAGCGCGAGAAAGTGTTTCTCGAAATTCACATTCAGAATATGACACAAGACGCAATGTGGTTCGAGCGAATGGAGTTTGACTGCGCAGATGGGTGGAATGTTGCTGATGCCAACAAACTTCCCGGTGCAGATGATGACGATGACCATAGATTATTCTCCGGTTCGACGGCGCTCATGCAACCACAAGCCGTACGACAGTACATCTATATCCTGACGCCGACATCATCCTCATCGTTTCCTGTAGTCCATCCAGCAGGCAGTGTTATTCCTCTAGGTAGACTTGACATTTCGTGGCGTTGTCAGTTTGGCGAGCCTGGCCGTTTATTAACTTCAGTGAGATCAGGCTTAAACAGCGGTTTAAAATACTCAATCTTGACATGCAGATGCTATCTCGTCGAATTCCTGGCCCTCCAGCTCCAGCCTCAACTCCAGCGCCCCTGCCCCAACATCCTGCATCAGCCCTTCCTCCTTATCTCCAGCGCAGTGTTCCAAGCGCTCCATCTTCACCAGCCCGACCACATTCTCCACAACTTCCCCCTTCTCGGCCTAGTTCACCAAACCAACCTCCATACAGGCCAGGATCGCCTTTTCGCCCACGCCCAATGACTGTTCCTTCGCGTCCGCAATCACCCAGTGCCGGATCTATACCTGGCATGCCTATGGCACCAAATCAACAACCAGCACCACCAGTACCACTCTCCATGGCGGGTGTGGAAGTAGATCTTATCATAAATCACATTTCCAGGGAATCCATTACTGTTGAGCAGCCCTTCAAGATCGCTCTTACTGCCACCGTGTCTGCTGTTGTACCCAAGGCCAAGGGGGCACAAAGAATCATTTCTCTTGCTGTACAACATCTTCAATGCTCGCGTTTTGCCACACCTGTGTACACTGAGCCGCCGCATGCGACCGAGACAAGTAGCTCAAGGTTCTCCTCCTTAGGCTTGACTTCTGCATCGTCGACCCTTGTTACCCCTGTGAAAAGCTCCCCCAATATTGCGAGTGAAATGTCCCTGGTCGGCTCGCCACAAAAGATTCTTGCACAAAGAGGGGTGCCCACTCTGCCACCACCTCATTTCGAGTTCGCCGACCAGGAGAAGCGCGCAGAGCTGAATGGCTGCGTGTCTCTCGGATCCTCCACCCTGTTCCTCAGCCCGATCACGCTTACCCATACCAGTCACGATAAACCGCATGAAGACCCATCAGATAATCAAGCGGCAAAGGTAGAGGGTAGTCAAGGATTCGAGCTTACATTCCTGCCTACGCGGACAGGATTTGTGCGAGTGGGAGGTCTGCGCCTCCTGCTAGTCAGAGATGAGGTCGTTCATGGCGATCAGGCCGCTCATAGTTCAGGACCCAGTATAGGGGAAGCGAGGACACTGAAGGAGCTAGATGTAGTTGCTGAACTTTGGGTTCACTCATGATATATACATGTTCCACCTCAGAATCGCATCGTGGATCCATTAATATGTTACTACAATATCAATGTCCAATATGCATCATACCGATGACCACGGGTGGCTGACGAGCTGCTGCACCGATAGCAATGCACGGTAACGTACATCTGGGTCTGGATGTGTCATGAGTTCCATTGCGCGGGCTTTGGCTCCCAAGTCCGTAATCACTCTGCAGTATGATCAGTAGATGTGATTGTGAGGTATTTCGGGCCTTACTTCTTTCCTCGTTCATAGTGCTTCACGTACTGACCAAGGTCATGGACTGCAACCGCCAGGACCACGGGATCTTCAGTGTTCAGCAGTCTGATGAGAATTCTACAGCAAAACAATCAGCGACAGAGCAACTGAGAAAGGCCAGTATTACTTCAACTGCTCATAATCTTTATCATTCAGCTTCGATGCATTTTCTCGCCAGAAGGCATCGGACTCATGCACTGGTGTCCACGACAAGTGACCAGATGCTAGCTCCGACGTGTATTCATCGTACGTCCTGCACCCCGTCCATCAGCCAGACATTGGAGCAGTATCAGACAAACCCACGTCAAGCTATCAAAGTTGCGTTCTAGCTCATCTCTGACGTACTGCACATCCTCCAATATATCCTCGTCGGACCACTTGCGGGTTGAGAGGTTCTTCGAAAACGGCAGGAGCTGCGCGACAAGCATAGCCGGAAGATTTGCGGAAGGTGCCTTCGCAATCAAATTCTTTTGGGAACGTCAGCGAAGCGCCGGACATGCCTAAAGATAAATCCATTTACCCTGAATGTAGCGACAATAACACGAATGACTTTCTCCTTCACAGCAGCCTGTGCCACTGTGATCAACAGGGGTATGATATCATATTTCCTTCAGGACTTTTAGAAACCCGCCACGATGACACGCAACTCAAACCCTTACTTGTTTATCTGCTCAGCGATATCTTGCTCAAATGAGAGTAGCCATAGACAGAAGATCACTTGGTAGCTCATCTGGGGACCAGGCTTATGGCGAAGGATCTCTACAAACCTATTCCATCCGATAAGATTTGAATTGAAACGGGAGTAGCGATTACTCGCCCTGCGATGATTCCGGGGATTGCCCATACTACTCTGCGACACTCTGGGCGAGCTAGAAGGGATTCTAAGCACTGAACTGAGACATCACGCTTGTTCGGCGACTGGCTCTGCACGAGTGACGCGAGAACCTTGAGGAATGGTTGGAGATGCTGGTGCTGAAGGGGAGTTGACTCTAAGCTGAGCATACATAATGTCAGAAATGGGGGAAAAGGCAAGCAGGTCACGCGTACCTCAACAGCACAGTCAGTATTTGAGCGGACTTGAGTTGCACAAAATCATCTTGTGCTTCTAG
>Ga0153978_1000273_pt1 | contig 13217 bp, 4 predicted proteins | sample TSGA062MetaG_FD_104749 | JGI IMG/M metagenome (GOLD analysis project Ga0153978, IMG submission 104749) | Attine ant fungus gardens microbial communities from Georgia, USA - TSGA062 MetaG | ecosystem: Host-associated > Fungi > Mycelium > Unclassified | place: USA: Georgia, Yuchi Wildlife...
GATATCAATGTATGTTTTCTGCGTCACCTTTTATTGCGTCTTTTCCAACGTCTGCGCCTCAGCCCTCCATGACTCCGAGTCCTACCAATCCTCCTCCGGCTGCAGCATGTACCATTCCTCCTCCAACTGCAGCCGACAGTGATCCTGCTGCTCCTGCTTCTACAACGCCGGCTGATCCTCCTTTCAAGCATCGCCTTCGCCATATCCTGGCATCTTTTTCATTATCAGGCGCTCATGCGCTTCTTCATCGCGCTTTACCAGCCTTCCGTCACTCTCTACCAAATACCAACCTATCCACGGATCTTCCTGAGCAGCACTTGGACCCACCCGCTAATGTCGAAGTTCCTGCGGTGATGGACAATCAGGTGTGTTCCGCTTCGATTGCTAAACATGAATGAGTTCTATATCATCGACTCCTTTAGTCGGATGCTATACCTCGTCTAGCCCAAGATGAAAGACACCTGCCGAGCCCGGGCCTCCTGGTTGACGCACAAGATCGTATTCATGTACGTCCTCACCATCTCACTTATCGGTTGTTTCTCCAGCCTCTACCTTAGCAGTCTACAACTCGCACAAATCCTCCCTCCTCTGAACATCGCCGTCGTCAAGCTATCGCACCTTCTTCAAGATCAAGCACGCGTCCGCTTCTTGGTCCCATTTCAGAGCACTTCCGTGGCTCTCATCCCCACACCAGTGAATCCACGGAACTTCAGGAAGTCTCTGCGCCTGATCACGAACCTGCCATTGGCGAAGTTCCTCAAGCGCAAGACAAAAAGGTGTGCTTCCCTTCAGTTCTATGATCGCCGAAGGCTAATGACTTCTGTGCAGCAATTGTATGTTGCCCGGCCCAAGCCAAAGCCAAAGCCAGTCAGTGGCAAGAAGGACCTCAAATACGATACGTGGTGGGTTCGTTGCATTTTGTTCGTTTGCTGTGTATCTATACCAAAGAGAGATGGAAACGAAGGTGGAAATGCCACTGTCGCTGATGTCGAGCATCCTGCGGAGAATCCCGCTGAATCTACATCTACGCAGACTACTTAGATGAAAGTCAGCCGCATCTGCGTCATTTCTAGTTTTAGACCATGTGACATTGCTCCTTTGCATCATCCTACTTGACCAGAAGCATGTAAATTATATGCCGTAACCATCTCAAATGTTAGCTATCACCAAGTACTGTCGGAATTACCGATATAAGCAGCCTTGAGGCCTCAATCACTTCGATCATTGCGTCCTCCTCAGCACCTCAAATGCCCGTCTTCTGCATGTATGCGAATCCATGTCAACTGGCATGCCAAAGGAACACCAACGCACCCACAGCACTCTCCGTATTGTCTCAACAGTTGCACTACGCTTGACCGCCGACTTTGATGAGATAACGCGGATTGATCAAGGTGTCTTCAGAGCTCAGAGGGACGATCAAAGACTGGAATCTTGGTAACCGGGACAAATATGTGCATTTGACGAGCAACTCGCAACATGTTGGGAGGACTTCAGGAACTTTCTGTCTGCAGTCCATACCGTGTTGTATAAACTCTAACTCTCCAAAAGGCCGTGTGTCGTTCTGATCTTGCGCTGGTCACCAAATTTCACAGAGTTAACGTTAGAGGGAATCGATGTCTTGGTTTCGATAATCGGCTTCGTAGAGCTACAACTTGTCCTTGACATTGAAGTTTACCTTAGGCTTAGGAACATCAACTACTGGATGCCTCCTCTGTTCGGCTCGGCGACCACTAAATGCTTCGATCATGGACCCTACAGAGCGGCCGCGGACATGGCCACCACCAAACATCTGCTAAGGAGGAAGTGAACCATCAAGTTATAAGGACGAGCGCAGTCACTGACGCGAATCATCGTGTCTTTCTTCGAGGACTATGGACGCTAGCAATGCTGAAGCTCGATTGTGGCCTGAACTTAGGTAGCGCATGCAAAGAACGCAGAGTCGAACGAGGAAACCGAAGCTCTATCTCCAGTCTTCTTAAAGAGCGAACCATCCGTTGGGAGGCTCGCTAGAGATCAACATGCATGGAGGCGATGCAAAAATTGCAGCAAGAGGCGTAGTAATCATCCGAATTGACGACATGACTCGGGAACCCGGGCTACCGAGCCCTGGTCTTCCCAAATGAACCCCTGAGTAGTTGCGGAGCACAGAATATATGAAAACATAGGACGGTGCCCAGCCCATGAAGCACATCCAGCTGCTCTGACCACATAATTTTCCAAGTTAGGGGTGGAGTCCCTGTGATGATTGTAGCTGCGGGTTGAACATACTGATGGGCAGACCTAATGAAGCAGCCGGAGCAGAGGACTCTTGGCGGCGATTACTAGCAACATGACTGAAGGGGTGCATCTGCGAGTGCCCTGAGACGCAGAAGTAGAAGCTTGAGGCGCTATGTCAACACGTTTCCTACGAGGTTATCGGCGGATGAATGAAAATGTATCATCGACAGAGGACGCAAAGGAGAACTCGTCCGAATAAGGTCGCTCGCGAAGGGTTGTGAGTGGCTTGACAATAGCTGCGAGGTAGAATGACATCGGAAAGTGATGGTCCTGTCTCCTCCGCAGGTACAACTGATGGCTTGCAGCTAAACTTGTAGTCTCCATCGAGTTCTTTCGCAATTTTCGGCCGTGGTAATGGCTTCGCAGGAGAATCCCGGCATTGAATATATGCGATGTTCTGCCCGATAGACAGTGGCTGCGCGAGCGATATAGTATACGGACGGACGGAGCTGACGCTCGGAGAGTCTTGATGAGGCTTTCAACGGTCATGCAATTTTCGTACGGCTGTCGGCTTCGGGGAGGAAAATCAAGGGTTGCGAACTCTCATCGATGCCATGTCCAGCGTCGCTTCGAGATTGAGACAATTAACGAACTGCGCGAGATCGTTCGTTGCTGCATCCAGGAGTGAAATGATCATGCTCTCTGTCAAACAAAATAGAAGTTTAACACGAGCGTAAAAATCCACTCCCAGCCAACATTTCAACGCACCATCTTCGTCCTCATACATGCCTCTGAGCCTACTATATTTCTGGAGCATTTCGCTCATTTGCCTCGGACATGCCCGGGAATCAACAGCTAGACGCTTCATGTTTTCAGCTTGGGGACAATGCCATGCGTCAACCATGTGCTCTATAGAGCGGCCGCAAACATGCCACCATTAAGCATCTGCGAAGGAGGAAGTGAGCAGTCGAATTAAAATGATGGGTATATCACTCACGCTAATCATGGCGTCGTCTTCCTTTGGTGGGCTATGGACGTTGACAATGCTGAAGCACGATAGCGGTCTGAACTTAGATGGCGCATACAAAGAGTACAGAGTCACACGAGGAAACGGAAGGTCAATACCCAAACTTCTCAAAGATCGAATCATCCATGTTGGATGCCCGCCAGAGCTTAGCGTGCGTCGGCTTTCAGGAGGCGATGCAGAAATTGCAGTAAGACGCATCTCACGCGATACTCTGTCCGTTGGGCAGTGGCGGTGCCAGTGATATAGTCTTGGAATAGGAGAGGGGTAATGCTCGCAGCGCTTACACAGAGAGTTTGATGGGGCTTTCAGCCATCATGCGATAGTTCACACGCCTGCCAGCTTCGGAAAGGGAATCAGAGGTTGCGAACGCCTATCGGTGTCATGTGCGGCGTCGCTTCGAGATTGAGACGATTAATGAACTGCGCGAGATCGTTCGTTCCTGCATCCAGAAGTGAAATGATCACGTTATCTGTCAAAGAAAACAAAGGTTAACACAAGCGGAACAATCCACTCCTCGGTAATGCAAATGTCTCAACGCACTATTTTTGTCGCTGTCGTCGTAAATGCCGCTTGCTACGTCGGAAAAGGATTTTGCTCATTGCTCTCGGCCCGGATGAGTTTGGACTCTTCACCCCAGCCGCAGACGCATACCGCCCCTTGGCAGTCTTCTTCGTGCTGTACAAAATTCGCACCGTTAACACCTGACCGTTGGCGAGAGAGTTCTTGGAGGAATAATCATTGGGGCCCGTACGTGGATGAGATCACTATTGGCATTAAGCTAGTGTGGGTTGAGATGTTGATACCGTGAAGTGTGAGTGAACGAGTCTGTATTGGCACTGTTCCGGTCATGGACACGTGCTAGTGGTGTAGAAGGATGTCGTGTGGATTAGCCGTGCTAAACAGTGTCGAGGACTCGAAGGGGTTGGAACCTCGTGTGTGTCGCGAACGTGACAGTCACCTGATTTGTGACGGCGACCGTTCGATCAAACGATTGAATCCACTATGCCAATATTAATGTGTAAGTGGTTATGATTTTTCATCTTCTGAAGCGCGCACTGAAATTTAATGGTCCTACAGTGACCTGGACCTCTACCACAGACATGACCCCGTAAATAACAAACCAAGGGCAGAAGAAGCTGACAAGGAAAGTTAGATCTGTTATAACATCGTTTTCCCGCGCCCCCTCAAATGTAAGCACTTACCATCTTATTGTGCTTTACCCCGATCTGAACCTCAGATCTCCAGAGAACTTTTCGTATCTTGTGCTCTTGCAATCCTTTATAACAGCGATTCTATCATCAACCATCTACTCCATAGCACCCATGTGGAGATACGGCAATGATAGGTTCGTTCATTGAAGGTGCGTTCTACTCCCTGCTGCTATTTTGCAAGAAACCAACCGACTCGTAACTCGAGAGGACGTCGAAGTTTTCAAACTAACCATGAAGTCTCCTCACCTGACTCGTCCGCTGGTGCTGCCCGCTTTGTATGCTCACTCACATCCAAAGAGTGGCGAACAGCCATTCGTTTACATTGTGTTTTGTGGATGCGTTTTCTCTCAGTCTGGCCCTATGTGTTGCCCTTGACTCATCATCCTCCCGCAACGGAGGTGAGAGCAGTGGTTCTTCAGCTACGTAGACGAACAGTTGTAGATTTGTCCACAGTGCGCGACCGAATTCTCCAGATAATCTAGTATTTTTATGCTCCATCCACCCTTGAAAAAGGAGGCGTGCATGCTATGGTGTAGCTTTGTCGTTCACGAGAGCCGGTGAAGAGGTTAAAGAAACGGAAGGCTGGTACAAATATGCATGAGGGTGCGACGAAGAAGAAAGTTCCCTGGAAAGTCGTTCACCTTCTCCGGCACGGGGTTTGACCCTCGAGATATCTGCAGCATCGCGATCTCTTATCTTGCTATTGAAGAGGCAAAGAGGACAGTTGGAATGAGCGATGCGGTCATGTCGCTTTATCGCGGGAAGAATGAGACGTTTTATGGCCATGGGGACATTCACTAGAGCCGTACCTATCATCTTCGTTCGCAACACTGACCTCAGTTTTCTAAAGCATTTCACGGACGGCTTTTATTGTGTTGTACTAATAGTCCATTGATGCGAAGCGTGCTACAACCTGTCCCTTTGCTGGAGCACGATGGACTTGATTGTCTTGTCATGGAGATCTTATGGGCTAATGTTTTTTTATAAAGATATCAACCTATCGGACAATCTACAATCATTAGTTAGACAGAGTTATTGCTCTTTCTGGTGCAGCAATTTGCTCAGCGATTCAAAAATATGAGATGGGGGCATATAAATGTGTTGAGTTTTCTGTGGCCAAGTCAAAGGCCACTTACTACAACATTCGAAGATATATTTCAGACAAGATTTCCCCCACATTGAGCTTGCAAGACGTTTGAGTTCATTGAAGGTAAAGATGAAGGAACATGGTGTGGAAAGGCTAGGGTTATGGAGCACTACTAGGAGTAGATTGTAGCTGACATCGAATCACGCATCTGTACTATCTTATCAGATACAATCCGTCAGTCTGATCTCCGTATGTGTAGGAATTCTGGGCTTTACCTCACTTCTAGTGATCTCCACCAATGGCAAGCCACATCATTGAGCCGTAAGGCATCAAACTTCTTCCACTAGTAAGCGAGAACCAGTTTGGGCAGTTTTGCAGAAGGCTGAAGTGTTCACCCAGCTGTTTCTGAGATAAGTTCGATCAGTTCCCTCATTTTACAGCTACTATCCAGATTGGATTGCTCATTGCTCATCGTACCAGTGCCGTGGCTATTTTTGATTGGCTTCTCTCTTATCATGCCTATCGTACGTACGTCATGGATGCCCTTATGCCTGCTTCATTCCGCCGCCACCACCCTGTAACAACGAGCAAGATAGGCACTTTTCTCAATCGATGATACAATAGAACGCTTCGTAACTCGCCCCCACGGCTTCGCTGGGATGCTTGGCATTTACGCAGTGCCTCCCTGCAGTTTGTGTAACGTGTGATGCAAGTTCTTTGCAGCAACCTCCGATATCGCGTCATGTTCCCTGCCTCCATCCCCTTTATACACTCCAACACGCCCCACCACCCGATCTCCTTACCACCTACATTGACAGCCCAGCGAGCTTATTGATAAGCGAAATTGTTGATAAGCGAACTCGTGCGAATCGAAGAGACGTTTGGGCGCGGTGGCAGTGCCTACTACACTTCTGTGTCTAGCCATTTTCGGGATTCGCCCAAACTCAAACGTTCAGGGAGTGTCGGCGCAGATCACCCTCTGGTTTTCGCCTACAACCCAACCCCATAATCGTAATCTTTTTCAGAATGATTTTGCACTGGAATATATACTTCACTCAACGGATACCCAGTCTCGAACTTTTTGAACGCATAGATTGGCGGCCTTGCAGGTACTGCCGGAATATCTGATGCTCACGCTGCGACATTTTCACATCCGATGGGAATGTACGTTTTCGTCATTAACGCGACTCTTGGTATAGCGCTGCATTGCAAGCCTGCAGCTAGTACCGACCGCTTAGCGCTTAGTACTCACTTCCTCCACCGATCGGTTGTCTGGATTACCGACGCTTGTAATTCAAAGTTCCAAAGTGTTCATTTCAGTTTGAGTCTGACGGGATGGAATTGATTGCTGGGCATGTATGGTGGGAGTCACATCCGGCACCTGAGTGCCTCTGAGGAGGCTCGTCACACACTGTACATTGTCATACAAAGCATTAGAACGTGAAGCGAACATCGTCGAGTCTGCAGCAATTAGTTCGTCCTTCGGGGCGTTAGTCCTATAGAATACCGCTGAAGTCTATGGAGAATGCCGCACGAGAGGAAACACAGAGTTGGGGTGCTTATTAACGGTACCGACACATTTCAAACGATAGTCCCTAGCACATTATCTCATCCAGCAAACCTGCACACTTTAGCGCGCCAAGCTTTTGTCATCCGTTCTCGAAGCCGTACAAATTATCAAGTTCTCATACAAGCGGCGTCTTCAGAGAAGGCAGAGTACAGGATCAGTGCCTGGCAATTTGATGAATTGATGGCAGCAGGCACTGGGTGCACCAATATTAGCGACTTTACCCAACTTCTCATAATTAGCACGTTGAGGACAAGTACTGGACTACGCTCAACTGGATTCACATTGGAGCAGAAGCTAGTATACTTTGACAAGATCTATTAAATAACTGGCTTGTATACCATTCCTGCGCTCGTTCTGTCAACCTCGCGAATTATTTCGAATTAACTTCATCTGCCAGTGGCACATCGGTCTCTTTGAAGTTTTACTTCGCCTAACTTCATTTACATCGAAATAATCGAATCGTCTCGAAGTTCAACTTCTGTATAACTTTGGCTAGCATCGATCGAGTGCCACTCAGTGTCTCCGAGTTGAACTTGAAGGTCAACTTTGTATAACTTCGCCTAGTAGCACCAAAGCCTAAACTGGCTATTTCGATCCAGTTCTCAGATCGAGCGGAGTTTTATTTTAGCCGCACCCGTTGAAACCTTATAGATAATCTGCAAGAAAAGTTGGGTATCCCCCCGAGTCGCAGATCAGTGAATTAAGTATTCGAGCCTGCAGATAGTCACCCAACATGATCAGCAGGAGCACTGGAACGCTTGGCTTTGAATGGGTTACTACCGGAAATTTTATTGGGATGACACATTATATGTCCAAATCCAACCAAAATCTCATGTCTATGTCCACCCTGCCAGTGGAGCGTTCGACTCACGCCGTCCGAGGCTAGGGTCAATTTTGAGATTTGAATCTCAAGGCACAGTGTGCTTCAAATCAGCTAAACTTAACCTCACTTTGGTACTTCTTTTTTGTACTTTCCGGCACTTTTTGGGTGCTCCTGGGTAAGTTGAGCGGAATACTTAATACCATGCGTTTACAGTGGCTGGGTCTTACTCGGATGCTGGCTTACTCGGATGTTTATGTTTATACGTACCACCAAGCTCAGGGGTATAAAATGAATATCGCTGGTAACCACATATTTTGAATATCCTCTCACCAATCTGTTTTCTTTGTGATCATTACGATGCCCTCCAAGTTAAGATCATTGGTCGAGGTTACCAGGATCCACTGGTTCCCGACGGGGAGCGACTTCATGTTTTGGCCGTTCGGTAAGACAGCCTCAGGATGGTGGTGATTTGATTGTAATTCATCATGCACAGCTTGGGGCTTTCTGTCAGCAGCGTACCGTGTCGAATTGCCGATGGACGAAGTGGTCAAAAACACCTTTTTCTATGCGTTGTTGGGCACAATGATACACAGTGCAGGCTGCGTCATAAATGATATACTTGACCGTGACTTCGATCGCAAAGTCGGTGCGTCTCAATCCCGCCCTTGTAACACCTGTTGTATTCAATGAGTTTCTTTAGAACGTTCGAAAGGTCGACCGATCGCATCGGGAGCCATCTCTAGGACGGAAGCATCTGTTCTCTTGTTTGCGCTCACTGCTATTATCTTCTACATGTTTTCGACTGGTGGTTCTGTCGGGTGAGTATCTTGCACGTGATGTTCGGATGCATCCTAACCCATGTTGTTAGTTTCAAACTCGGCGTTATTGGGCTACCTGCCTGTGGCGGGACTTATCCGTTGATGAAGCGATGGATGTACTGGCCTTCTTTGTTCCTCGGTATGTCGGATTGTGATGGGAAAATTCAACCATCTCATACAATTCCAAGGGTTTGCGACCAGTTGGGGTGTCCCGTTCGCGTGGGTTGTGACGACAGGCAGCTTCGACTGGGGCATCATCTTAAACATCGCAGTTGCGGTATGCTGGTAAGCGTGCACAGCAGTTGTCTTTCTTAGCTGCTGATGATTCCCTGGTAGCTGGAACTGTCTGTACGACACCATCTATGCGTGTCAGGTAACTGACCTGAGAGCTTGCCTGCAATAATGAGCTGATTGTGTCATCCAGGACAAGAGGGACGACGAGAAAGCTGGAGTCAAGTCTATGGCTGTCCGTCTAGGCGAAGGCATCCGTCTCGCATTGAGTGTATTTGATATGACCTTCTTTGGGTGTCTCGCGACAGCTGGGTACCTGAACGGTCAGGGCATGCCTTACTATGTGATGAGTGTAATCGGGCCTTTCCTCCTCTGTCTCTGGCACATATGGTCCTTTGACCACAATGATCCCAAGGATAGCTGGGAGGCATTTAAGGTACGTCTCGTCGAAATCGCTACCAGTGCATGCGTTAATTCCGATCTCGCGTCGCATTCCAGGCTGGTCGTTATGGTGCGGCGATGGTCTGTGGTGGATTGGTCATGGACCACTACTTCAAGCTTGTGTCCCTCTCGGGTTGACTTGACACTTCTTAGGGTCCGCAATTTTGTCGTAAACATTACTAATAGTCCGAGTTTTCTCATCTATGTGTCTGAATCAACAAGGTAGACAGTGGAGAGCGGTGTAATGGTTATTTACTTACTAAGGGTAGTTTTGCATCTGGTTCGAGGGGGTGAGAAGGATCCAACTTGCTCAACGTAACCTACGTATTTTAAACACGTGATCGTTTAGATGTCCGGATGACCGAGTGTCCGCAATATGTCCTGGCGACTAGAATGATACTATGCAATGTCCGAGTCTCTTCTCTGCAATATAATTCCTCGCAGATTATAATGTCAATACTGAATGTGCGTGCTGTACTTGTCAATTGTTCCCCGATCAGCGTCGCTATGCTAATGCTGCCTTTCTAGGGCGTGCTCTTCTTGATCGCGGACTATTACACTTCCGTCACTCTCGATCCAATACCAACCAACCCACGGACCTTCGGCAGTGGCACCCGAGCCTACCGTCATCTCTATTAATAATGCCCGCTCACGTTCAAGTTCCTGTAATGCAAGACAAGTGTGTCCCATTCCAGCCTTTTTTGATCACAATGACTTCTATTATTCTATTATTCATCACGTCAACCTCTAGTCCGAGGCATTGCGACATCTACCACGGCTTTAGGATTACCCGAGACAACCACAGAACATTTTTCGTAACCCATGAAATCGGATTCATGTGCGTCCTCGCCATCTTATTCATCGGAGTTTTCTAACTTCTGCAGTGCCTCAGTCCTCTACAACTCGCACGCATCCTCCTCCCATTAAAAATCACCATCATCATGACAGGATATCCTTATCAGGATCAGGTGCATATCCTCTCCTTAGCCGCGCAATATGTCATCTATTGCGACGCCACCCCCTGTAATTGAAGTCCCAAAGGGGCGGAACAACTAGGTGTGTTTTGCTTCGATCTTTACGGTCGCGATGACCAAGAACTGCTGCGCAGCTGGCGTATGTTGCTCCGCCGATGCAAGCTAGTGACCGTACGAAACGCGCCTCAAGTACGATATTTGGTGGGCTCGTTGCTTTTTGTTCACTCTATACCGGCCACTCCTTTAATGGTCAGTCGACTGCTCGACGCCTCACGCTTGTCCACAATTTGGTGTCCACAGTGGTTTTCGGGCTTCGCCCACCCTCAAACGTTCGGGATTGTCGGCACAAATACCCCTTTGGTTTTCGCCTACAACCAAACCCCCCAACCGTAATCTTCTCAGAATCACGTTGTACTGACATACACATTTCACTCAATGGGTACCCATTTCAAACGTCTTTGAACGCAACACATAGACTGTTCCTCACTCCTGAAAATTCTCGAATGGTAGGATCAGTTACTTTGTAGGTGCTGCCGAGATATCTGATGCTCACTCATGCAAGTTCCCTGAGGTGCTGAGTAGGTGTCCTTATTATCGGGTGCGACGTTTGATATTGGGAATATACGGTGTCATGTTCTTTGGTCTGTCGGGCCACCTCAGAGTCGAGACTATTAATCCTCATATCATGCGTTAACATCGAACGCGTTTATCATCAGGGACAAACGCGGGTGACGGAATTCATGATTGATGGCACTTCCACCGGCGTCAGCGCGACCACTATAGGTCGTAAGTCCGACCGATGTCTGCACTATAATCTTTAAAGCAAAATCGCCATTCTGGAGTTTCAGAATGATAGCTTCCTTGCAAGTATGTTATTCGATATGACGGCGCGTCCGTGAAATCTCGACACAAACCTCCCGGTCGGTCCACTTTTACAGCATGAAGCTTTCCTCGATGCAGCTCTTTCGGCTGATGGAAAGTTCCTAGTCACTGCTTGTCTTGACCGCAACGCCTATTTATGGGGCACTCATACAATCCTTGAAAATTCTGGCCTTGAGGACTTTTTAACTGTTCCCAATGGGAGTGTCTGCATAGCCTCTCCTTATGCCTTTTCTGACCCAAATAGAATGTATGCATATTTCGGCTCTTCGAAGTCCGAAGAAGGTTGTAGTCCCGCGTAGCACCCCACTGGCTTTTTTTGATGATGCGTGAGTTGAACCTATCCACGGATCTTCTTGAGCAGCATTCGAGCTGACCCTTTGTATCTGTTCATGGGCCTGCTAATGTCGGAGTTCCTGCAGTGATGGACAATCAGGCGTGTTTCGCTTTAGTTTTCTTCAGTCGCTAAATACCAAAGAGTTCTATGTTGAGATACGATAGTACATAGGCGTGACAGCCCACGTCGGCAGTATCCGAGGTCACGCTCACTATAGTTACACAATCGTTTACTTAGTTTTTCCTCAGTCGTTGTTTCACCCGACTGAGGTATGTCTACACTCTTTAGCATATTTATCTAGCTACTGACTGTACTTAGTTCTGGCGCTCGCCATTAGGTACAGTGATTAATACCAGTCGTTGTTTCACCCGACTGAGTTCTGGCGCTCGCCATTATTCTATATCATCCGCCACTTAGTCGGATGCTACACCTCGTCTGGCCCAAGATGAAAGACACCCGCCGAGCCTTCTGGTTGACGCACAAGGTGTACGTCCTCACTATCTCACCTATCGGTTATTTTCTCCAACCTCTGCCTCAGTCGTCTACAACTCGCACACATCCTCCTTTAATTATCACCGTCGTCGTGTCACCGCACCTTCTTCAAGGTCAGGTGCACGTCTGCTTCTTGGTTTCAGAGCGCTCCCGCGGCCCCCATCCTAACCCATAGAACTTCAGGAACCACCTGCGCAGCGTGTCATGTCTCATCATGAACCTGCCATTGATGAAGTTCCTGAAGGGCGGGACAATTAGGTGTCTCCCTTTGGTGTGTTTACGGTCGCCGATGACTAACGACATATGAAGCCAATGTATATCACCCCGCCGCCTGCAGGTATTGAGCAAATATGCGCCTCAAGTATAATACATGCCAGTGGTGGGCTCGTTGATTTTTTCACGTTCGTTGTACACCTGTACCAGAGAGCGATGGCAATGAGGGCAGAAATTCGAAACCTGATATCGAGCGTCCCACGGAGAATCCCGCTGAACCTACATCTCGCAGGCTCGACAGATGAAAGTCTCCGCTTCATTTCTTGTTTGCGCTAAGTAGAAGATGTGGCATTGCTCCTTCTTGCGTCGTCCTACTTATTTAACCAGTAGCATGCAACTTACAGCACCCATGATGATCATGTCAAACGCTAGGCATAACTAAGTACTCTCAGTATCACCAAAACAAATAAGGCGTAATATCGTCGATGATTTCGACCAACACTTCCTTTCAGTACCTCCAGTGCTCATGCTAGGCATCAGCCCTTGTCGATTGACATGCCAAAGGACACTGTCCCGAGCCCTGGCATCCCATGTACACGATATATGGAAACCTCAGGCCGGTGCCTAGCCCACAAGCGCATCTGCCCTGACCGTAAGATCCAGCGCGACGTTGCCCATGGTGAGTCTCTGTGATGATGTGGCTGCGGTTATACATACTGATAGGCGGACCCAATGAATCAACGTAGCGGCGATGACTAGCAGCACGAGCGTAAGGGTGCATTTTTGAGTGCCCTGATGCGCGGAAGTAGAAGCTTGAGGCGTCACCGTCAACGCGTTTCTTACGAGGTTGTTGGTGAACGAATGAAGACGTATCATCGATAGAAGACGTAAAGGGGA
>Ga0153978_1000274_pt1 | contig 13198 bp, 9 predicted proteins | sample TSGA062MetaG_FD_104749 | JGI IMG/M metagenome (GOLD analysis project Ga0153978, IMG submission 104749) | Attine ant fungus gardens microbial communities from Georgia, USA - TSGA062 MetaG | ecosystem: Host-associated > Fungi > Mycelium > Unclassified | place: USA: Georgia, Yuchi Wildlife...
GTAGCGATAAGCGTTCCGTCGGCATCAAATTGCGGTTCATCGCGCGAAGAAGCGTCCGAGTCGGGACTGTCACGCCCCCGACTCGACAAAGGCGAAGGCGAAGCGGTTACGACGCGGTCGAAGAATGTATATGAATACGGATTATCGATGGGAGACAGGAAATCTTGTTGCAACGCAGGAGAAGGACAGTCATCCCTTATGTCTGGCGGTGTTGATGTAGACGTCACACTCTCGGAGAAGAAAGTGTACACATAGGGTTGTGCATGCTGCGGAAGTGGTGAGTGTGCATGCCAATACCTGGGACCCTCAGGAGTCAAAGGTCCCGAAGGGCGGTGACGACGAGTAGCAAATAGACCCTCTGCCGCAGCATGACATGGTTTATACCTTGACCCTAATGGATTTCCACTTGAAATGCAGTTAGTTGTATTCCAAAGTAATTTTGCAGAGCGTAGGGCCCACCATATGGCACATCCAACACCTTCACGAAGACAGCCACATGCGCTCCGAACCATTCGGATGACTGCAGCGCGCTCAAAGTATGACGCGTCCAATGGGATGACAGCATTTGATGCCTCATTCTTTGCTATCCACACACCAGAGTTACCCCTACGCGAAGCTCGCGTATGGACCACAGCTCCACATCCATTGGTTCGCCATTTGGGTGCGCGAGAGCCACTCGACCGCGATGGTGGCGGATATGACGGTAGTGGCGACAGATGTTGAACGGAGGTCGAGGGCCTGCTTAATTCTGGATCTCCGCCACAAAATAATGTATGGCAGTATGGGTCTTGTCCCCTTGTAGTTATCGCTTCGGTCTGCGGCGACAGCGGCGCTTCGTAGCTTTGCTCCCAGTTCTGGTTTGACTCCTCATCATCACTGGGAGGTTCAATCCACGAGGGTGATCTCTCAGCCCTCACAACTGGCGTAGTTGCTCGTCCGGCTTCTACACGCTGACCATTCACAAGATTATGATCAAGCCTCATTGCACCTCTTCTCCGCAATCTGGACGCTTCGCCAGTGCGAACAAGATCTGAGAGGATAATGGAATCATCTGCGTCTGTTGGCTCCAAGTTGTCTGAAGGTGGCTCCACGCCATTAATCAGTGGTCCTCGCCTATAAAGCTGAGGCATGACGAAGGACTGGACAGTGGATGATAGTCGTCTCAATCCAAGAAAACGAGGTGCTTAGTTACGTCAGCGCAGAGCCTGATATTGTTACAATAACCCCTCATATACGGGTCACATTCTATTCTCGGAAACACTTCTCAAAGTCACCATCACCGTTATTTCTAGCATACGCTTGACTCTCCACAAATGCTTCCAGCCTGCACAACCCGTTACCTGTGCCACAAAACTCTAATGGCTGTACTGCGTCGTCGATAAGAATCCGGACAAAGTCTTCCGATGTCCCCGCTTCAAGACATCTCAACTTTTCTGTGATCATCCGTCCAGAGAAAGGCACAAGACGAGAAATGACCCAGGTCCTTTGCGGATTAGCCTTTGTAGGACTAGGTGGATGGGTCTGTGAGAACAATCCCAGTGCACCGTAGATGGCGACCATCTCGTTGTCATGAGAGAAGTCAGCATAGACCGTTCTATCGAGCGGGAATGTGATCGGCGATGAGTCAAGAGTAGAATTGGTTTGTGTTTGATCTTCGACCGGATTGCCCGTGAGACGCGCTAGTAATTCGTTCACGTATCCTACACCTTGCACGCGACCGAGAGGATTTCCATAACTTGATACGAACGTGAGACTTGCATAAATGATTTGTTCATGAAATACATACCCTGTCCCATAGTACTTTAGCAGGTCTTGATAATATTCATAGGCTTGGAATTCCTCTAGAGTGAAGAGGTCGCAAAAAGGACTAGCTTTCTCATCAGAGACAGTCTCGAATGCACATATCGACATTAGCTCAGGGATGTCCTCGCTGAGCAATTCAACTCCAACCACAGCTTTGTTAATGCGATGTGCGATCGGAAAAGAGAAAATATCCCGCCAGATTTTTGCTTCATCTAGTGATGATTTAGAGTTAGGACACCTGTGGTCTTCTAGGGTATTATTTGACTAGGGTAAATGATATGAATAAACATTCGGCAAAATCATGTCAGTATCTTACCTCGCTTGTTTCAGAGATGATGACCGAGACTATTGGATTATAGAGCTGTCCACTTGCATCGGCAAAGCCTAGAATTGCAGTATCTAGGGAGTGGTCTCATAATTCAGTCGGTCAATTACCTGCAGTCCAGTTAACGGCAGAGTTCACTACTCGATCTCCTCCAGACGATCTGACAAAGGGCAACATGCTGTCATTGACAAGGTATCCGTATCGATGGTATATTTCTTCACCCGACTGAAATGATCTAGGATCAATGTTTAAGTGCACAAGATGAAAGAAGGGGCGATAGCACTCCTACTGAATGGCGCCGAACGGTACAAGATTGGCTTCCCCAAGGTGCCATTGGTATGAATAAAGGAACTCTAATTTCACGTCACGATACTCCGAGGCGTTTTGTAATTTTCGCAAACTTGCTTGGATTGACGCTGATGCGCCCTTAGTGGGATATCTCGCGCCATGACGCTGTAGCTATGGCTCTTTCAGTGAAGAACTCGCAGTGAAGAACTCGCAGTGACCAGAATCTACTCACAATGTTGACCTGTAATGATAATGGTTTATAGTCTAGACTATATCTGAGCAAAGTGTACTGGCCTGTGTTACCGTACAGTGATCAGGAAGCGCCTGATATTGCTCTACGGAATAGTATGGAGCGTACGGTCCCCATAGTCGCTGTAGTTCCACAAGAGGTGCGGGCCGCGGGAGAAACTCGACGAATAGCAGCACTATTGAGAGCGCTAGTGAGAGAGCAGCTACTGTCCTGACTGGGAAAGACCTGGAAGGTCTGCGGTGGTAACCCGGCCAGATATTGTCAGTAGTAGATAGAAAGACGGGCGTGTATCTAACTTCTCCCTTGGTCATGATACCACCGAACAAGGCTGCGTCAAATCTTAGGTGACTTGCAGTTGCCAGCACAAAAAGACGTGGGTCTTTTCAAAACCTTAAGGCCGAACGTTCATGCACGTTCGTGTCCCACAGAGGTTCGACCGTGTGACGATTTCAAAAGGATGAGCGCTTTTCCAGCGATAATATCCACGGAGTCGTGCCCGAACTGCAGTGCCTAGCAGGCCGCATAAAGAATTCCAGTGATTCGAACTCAGCTACCATTGGCAGTCGCCGTGAAACGGTGACTTCAATTCATACTAGTTAACGTCACTGAATGCATGTCCGCTCATTCCAGTCAGAGGTAGCTTATAATATGTAACGTTTACATATTTTTGAACTCGAACAAACCTGTTTTTAGAGGCAAAGGATCGACAACTGCACAAGTAGTATCGGTGACTACGTTGCAGATACGGCCGAGGCGAGACGTCGGTTTGGAACCAATTTTCACTTACTATCGTGTACGATTTGTGATCTACTACTAGTGGGATTGAATCAGAAGACCGGATAATTACGCTGCGCAAATGACCTTTGACCAGAGCAGATTTGTCAGATCTGGGAGATAGGGAGTGATGGAACAATTTATATACAACATTGATTGTACAACTGACACGCACACTTCTTCTAATGCAGCTGTCCATCATGATGTATTCAGTAACTTCAGCTGAAGCAAAGTTCCCAGTCGCCTGCTCCATTCTTTCTTGCGTATTGTTGGCTTTCTACAAAGTCCTGAAGGGTACACATGCCGTTGCCAGTGCCTCTACAAAATGGCAGAGGCTGCAAGGCATCATTAACAAAAATCCTCACATACTCGCCTGTTCCCTTGATATCCGTGCAATAGAGCTTCTCTGTGATCATACGAGCCGAGAAGGGCACCAGTTTGGAGTCAAGCCACGTACGCATTGCGTTCGGTTCAGTTGGATCGAGATCGTGTGGTTGGACGAAAAGCCCGAGTGCACCATAGATAGAAATCATCTGGTTGTCGTGTGAGAAATCAGCGTAAAATGTTCTGTCTAGGGGGAAAGTGACGGGCGATGAATCCAGAGTGCGGTTCGTCTGCGTGGCGTCCTGTACTGGATGACCAGTCAAGCGTGCCAGTAGCTCGTTCACATAACCGACGCCTTGCACTGGTCCCAGTGGTTGGCCATACCTGATTATACACGATGTAAATCGGTGAGCTCAACGAGTCTACGAATTCAGCGCACCCATTTCCATAATAATCATACAGATCACCATAGTATTCATAGGACGCCCATTCTTCTTCAGTGAACAGCCCGCACCAGGGGCTGATGTGTTCGTATGCAACGGTGTCGAATGCACATAAGCTCATGAGGTTCGCAATATCCTCCTGTTTAAGATGAGCCCCTGGTGCATATCTATTGAGGCGGTGGGCTATCTCAGGAGAAAAAATGTCCAACCAAGCGCCTGTCTGAACATCCGAAGTCCCAACACGGGGGCACTGGTGATCGTCGAGGGTATCATTCCCCTGTACGACTCATAAACGAAGCAGTGTGATAGATGCGTCCTTCAACTTACGGTCTGATCGACGATGAGAGAGAGGACGGGAGCGTAGTTGTAATCACTGGCAAATGCAAAACCTGGACGTCGTGTTACTGTAGGAGTGGAAACGAATCGCATTTAACTCTTACCAGCTGTCCAGTTCAATGCGGAATGGACCACACGGTCTGAACCAGATGCGCGAACAAACGGTAACATGCTCTTATTAAGAAGGCTAGCATAACGATCATAATGTAATTGACCAGCTTCAAAAGACCTCGAGAAAATGCGTCAATATCATACCCTGATAGAATCGATAGTCTTACTGAGCAGCACCAAATGGAACTAAGTCGTCAACTCCAAGAGCATACGTGTAGTTAGCCACGAAAGCAAGTGAGGAATCATGAAAGTGCTTGGCGCGCTTAAGTCGTCTGACACTTTTTTCCATAGCCTTTCCGGCACTTTTTGTTGGGTAGCGTGCACCATGCCGTTGCAACTAAATCTGGTCATTACGATGGTATCTACATAGCATAATGGCAGCGGGCGCACCAAGTTCACCTTTGACGGATTAGAATTTTAATGTTGGGAAAGGATGAAGGCTCACTTGAGCAACAGTACAACCTGGAGGGGGCATCTTATACTCAGCAGCCGAATAGTAAGGCGAGTACTGAGCCCACGACTGTAGCATTGTAGTTGGTGGAAATACCAAAGGAGTGGGATAGTCGGCAGTAACATGCTCGGAGTCACATCGTAGACCCAGCATAAGCATTACTGGACGAAACATGATGTGTCCGCAGATGGCATATTTGAGTATCATCTTCACTGGCAGGTTCGTCTGTTTGTGCTTGAGTGGATGGGCCGCGATAACGATGAGTATATTACGCTGTGCAATGTGCGCACAGGCTGCACCGCGCGGCCACCAATTTTTGGTCACATGCCATGTGCCCAACCAAAACACAACGTTAACTTCGTCGGAAATTATGTGGCACAACGAATCTCCCGACCAAGAAGAAGAAAAATTCCGAAATGAGTAAAAAGGCTACAGCATGAGTCATGTACACTGGCATGGGCTGTATAGGCTGTGGTACCATCGCACTTCATAAACACCAAAGGCTACATCATGATCGCACTCTGCTTCAAGCATGGACTCCGAGTCGGACCCCACCCCCTCTATTGAGAACACCGCACCCCGGATTACACCAATGCTCAGTGAAGACGATCCTACGACTAAAGGAGTGCGCAGGGCAATCCTCGTTGCTGTGCAGAAAGTAGAGGGTTTCTCTTACCTTCCCCAAGCGCACATTGATATTGAGAGAATGAAAACTTTCCTCATATGTACGCACATCGTGACCAAATCTAAAATTTATTGAACTAATTCATCTCCACAGCTCGCGGCTACTCACCCGAAAACATTGTACTCATGATGCACCACAGTAGCATCGACAAAACATTACATCCCAGCAAGGTAAACATAGTAAGCATAATAAATTATCTCAGCCATATTATATGATAACTGGTTATGAAAAACAGCTGCGGGAGATTGACCGTATGGTACAGCGCACATCCCAGCATGACCGTATGTTCTTCTACTGTAAGTCAGTTATTGTGTGTGATCGAGTGTCTACCTTTTTAAGCATTGGTGATTGTCAGACACCGGTCATGGAGACCAAGTTACTTGCAACCATCACTCTGAAACCGATGGCAAGGATGAAGGTAGTGCATGTGAGACTTTTTTTGCGGGGAGTTAATTTACTCCATGTAGCCATCCTGACCTATACGGGGAAGCACATCATCGATAATGTTAGCACCGTTTCGTGGTCATTTTCTGGTTCATGACACTGAATGACTCAAGGTTCTGAGGAAGCACCTCGTCGATCCACTACCCCGTGGCGCTAAGCTTTTTGTTCGTGTTTCATATTCCTTTTAAACGAAGTACTACTTATGATGTTGTTATGTGGTCAGGCACTCTGGGATTGTTGCCACTCCCACACTGTATTGGGTATGGATTCTATGGTTCATGTTCGCTCGTCGTCCTCATGTGAATGTAAAAGATCTGGAACACTATAAATGCAATGCAAGGAAAACACTCTCACGTGGGTTTTCAATGTTTTCATCGTATTCTCAAGTCAACTTTGATGATTCTAGGTCTGGCGAAGAAGACCACAAGTCTCAGTGAGTTACTTCATGGCCTGATTATTGTCATTTGAACTTTCACAACATAGGCAAGAAGGTCGGCACCAGTCTCTTAAGGGATGTCTTAAGGTGCTGTTGTTCGATAAAGCCTGAGGATGATTCCCAAGCAACCGAGTCGCTCCTGAACCTCCCTGATCTCCTCAGAGTAACTTCTCCTGATACTTATTTGAACATTTGCACCCCCGACTGTCCAATGACGTTACCTGAGATGCGAGTCATGGCCGACGTTGTGCGTATTTTTCGTGGTCTATCGAAATTCATAGTAAATATCAATAGATTTCGCTGTCTGCATGCGAGGATAATGAGTTGGCATACGATGACAGTGCTACGGGTGGAACTCTCACAAAGGTAAGTTACAGTCTCACAAACATTTCCAATCGGACTGAAGTTGGACCAGTTCTTCATTGAATGCCTTAGTAAGAGAAGACGCATATTCAGACATTTGAATACGCTGATCTTATTCTTAGAGAGCAATCCTAGTGCTTCTTATCAGGACCTACTATCCTATATAAAGTGTGTATCATTTTTTTGTCTTAACGAGAATCTAACTTACCCTACAGGCAAAATGTCGATATCATAACCCAAAAGCGAGCGGGAGAGAGAGAACAGACGGGCAAGAAAGGCCATTACTCACGCCATCATCAAAAGTTGTCTGGAAATGACCTCAAAATTGAAGACTGGCACAAATGCGAACACCACAACCGCAGGGCTGCAACTCCGAGCTCTCAGCAGCCTTGTGTAAGTTCATCTTGGCCTAGTCGATTTCGTCACACTCATAATGATTTCCCTTGCAGTATTCAAGTCACTACCGCTTGGTGAGTGTCCTGGCGTGGTTTATATGTTGAGGTCTATGTTCATGTGAATCAGGACTTATCCCAGATTGTTGACATATGAAGCTAATCCGGGCAAACCTGTACTATACAGGCTGCTCCATTACTTTCTGACATTTACCCTATTGTATAGATCATTCTAACAGTCTTGCATGACATTGTGCTCGAGCATTCTAAATGACCTCTGAGTCGGACACATCATTCACAGATTATTATATCCAAGGCAGTTTTCCCATCATCACTCTGCAATACCCCACTACATAGTTATGGACATCAGTTCTCCTTCGACGGAAGGTATTTCTCTCTTTACGTTATTACCTACTTAGTATCAGCTGTTGTGGTACCAATGCGGTCAAGCACTGTACCTACTCTATATGGACTACTAGTAGATTTTAATGTGATGGTTACACAAGGGAGGATGTCAAACGAAAAGCCTGAGGTCAACTCCAACCTGTTACTATTCCGTAAACTTTGTCCAATTTTGCCACGGTAATTGCTGAGCTACTCCGATGATTTGTTCCTGACATTAAGTAGAAGCTTAGTACAGCAGCCCTTTCGGCAAAATTTAATCACCTCTCGAGGATGCAAATTCATAGACAACGAAGGCGTTATTTTACTACTCTACGCGCTTATGGACGTTCGAGACCGAGGATGAGAATGTAGATATAAAATGTTTAGTATATGTACATGTCGTAGATGTGGTTCGAGTCAGAAAACCGAAGGGTTTCCCGGCCCGACATGCCACTCCCGGCGTAGAAAACATGTACTTAATATTAAAAGACGTGTCCACCGTACTAGGTATTATTATAGACTATACAGTGAGTGTCAGAACTTGAAGAATGAGCTTTTCGAATTTACAGCATGATGGCCATGTTGGGGTTGGTGGCAAAAGGAAACTATCGGCTATCGTATCAAGGATTTCCAGAAGCATTTTTAAAAGGCACACTGTGGTCGTGTACTTACTACGCTGTCACTTACAAGTCAGTCAGTTGGTCACTGGTACTGCCTGGCCTTTTTTTCATCGGATCTCATTATTTACAATGGTATTAATTGTTTCTTTTTTTCTCTTTACCCAAGTACTTACGCAATAAATTATTTTTACTCGGTTAGGGTTATACCAGCCTATCAATCTTATCATAGTGATGTCAAGCAACTTTTCTCCGTGCTCCCAGGCTTCAACCTGAGGTGTCTTCCCGAAACTTCGATTTTTGGCATCTAATGTATGGATCCAGTCGCTATTCATTCTGTCAATTATCAGCAATTGATGTGCGTCTGCCCTCAACTTTGATGATCGACCACATTCGTTACAATGAGCACCGAGGCTCTACCAGTGTGTTGTTCATTTTTCGTTGCCACTGACGTTCTAGATCAGCTGGAAGCTATATGGATTATTATAGGTGCTATACAATAGGCTATTATCATAGGGATCGTGCGTAAATTGTATATGTGCAACAGCTCATTGGGCCATAGTTGTTTACTTCCCTTCGAGCAAGAACAGCCTCGCTGGCCTGTACTTCACAGGGCACGGGTCCGCTTGCTGTACCGAAGGCTGTCAAGAAAAATCATGTATTCTGGGGGAGCTGTGTCTGTCAGTTTCAAGTTACAGTCCCAATAAATTGTCAGTTTTCTCATGATATCTCGGAACCCAGTGCCCACCCGCATCTAGGTATAAAATTTCACTGCTGCACTGAACGATGAACACTCGAGCATCTCCGCGCCTTCATTCGCGCCTTCTTCCTTCATCACGCAGGATCTGCTTTTCTGCCTCAATGTCACACATCCCGGTCCCTATCATCACTGAATATCTAACGTCATCACTGCAGATTGTACCGACTGCATTGCCACACGAACAGCCTGACACTGCCCAGTCATCGAGTCACGAATGTGAGAACGGTAGCACATATTGTCAAGGTTAATATTAAAGATCTGCACATTAACGAAGGTGATGGCGACTGCGAAGCGCACTCTCCCATGGTAAGAGAGTTGGTGGATCCTCGATAACGAGGCAGAGGAACATAAGGAGCAAAATCCTGGTGGAACAAACAAGCCGGCACTTGTGTTGTACAGCCCTTGTTATTCCTTTGGTCAAGCGGACATACACAGCAATCTGTTTGCTACTCAATTCGGCGCCCAGCAAACATCGATTCCGTACTCTCATTTTTATCTCACTGCCCGCCAAAGATGCAGCAGGGCACAACTACTTTATTGGCACCAGTCCCGACCCGCAGCAGCCAGACCCGTCTCTTTTGCTACAGATATCCGGGCGCCCCATGAACCTAATCTTCAGTCAGTGGATAACATTCCTTGGTGCGACCACATCTGAATTTACCTTCCGGGACGCAGGCGTTTGGTCCCTACTATTTGGAACCAGGCTTGTGCTGGCCGTTTCCAGTCCCGGTGATAACTTCAATGGACAACCCTCAACTGATTCGGACTAATCTTCGGACGGTTCCGGGTTGTGCGGATGGAATTACATAAAGCTCGCCGTTCGCTGGTGCGCGCCATCCTGTGTTATTTCCTATTAGAATGTTCACCAGGTACTCGTGTAGCCCGCTAACCTAAGGGCTGTGTTGCCGCGCCTTTTACGAATCACATATATAACCTTGGCTGTATCTAAACCATTCCATCTCGCTGTTCTGCCCGTCACCGAAACATCTCCTACTCATCGGGGACAAACTCATCTATCTCTTATACCTCATTCCAAGAGAATTCCATCCTCATACGCACACTACTTAAGTGCTCGACCTAAATGCTTGCTAAAGGAGTACGAAGGGCACTCCTTGTTGCTGTAGCGAAAGTGAAGGGTTTCGGTGACCTCCCCCAAGCGCACAAGGATATCATGAAAATGAGAACCTTCCTCTTATGTATGTGCATCATGAATATGTCTTTTGTTGAGTTAACACATTGCTGCAGCCCGTGGCTACCTACCCGAAAACATTGTACTCATGATGCACGACAGTAGAGTAGTTCAAGATTTATATCCCAGCAGGGAAAAATTGGTAAGTATCATACATTACGTTCTGCAATATTTGCTCATGGAACTCAGCTACATCAGATTGATCTTATAGTCAAGCGTACAACACAGCATGACCAGATTTTCTTTTATTGTAAGGCAGTCATTGTGATGCTATCATCGAGCCTCTATCTTTACTGACCTGCTATTAGATACTGGTCATGGAGACCAAGTTCCTTGCAGACATAATACTGAACCAGACTTTATGGATGAAGGTGTTGTGTACAAAACTTGTTTCTTTGCGGCGTGTTAACTTATGCCATAGCTATACTGACCTATACGGGAAAGCGCATCATTGATAATGTAGGCTGCGTTTTGTGATTATTTGCTTGTTCTCGACACTGAATGACTGAAGGTTCTGAAGGAACGTCTTGTTAATCCACTACCCCACGGCGCCAAACTTTTTGTGCGTGTTCAGATTTCATTTTCAAAAAGCATTATTGATGACGTTGTTACGTGTTCAGGCACTCTGGGATTGTTGCCACTCCCACACTGTACTGGGTACGTAGCCAACATTCAATGTTTCATGCTTGTCTTCGTACTCATACCGACATGAAAGATTTGGAGCACTATAATTGCCATGCATGGCGGGCACCGTTAAAAGTCCTCTCAGGCGAGTTTCCTATATTTTACTAATCATATTCCCGAGTCAACTTTCACGATTCTAGGTTTGGCAAGGAAGACCAGAAGTCTCGGTGAGTTTTTCCGTTGCTCCGACCATTATTATCATTTGAGCTTTCATAATGCAGGCAAGAAGCTCAGCGCCAGTCTTTTAAGGGATAACTCAGGGAGCCGGTCTTCAACGAGAGATGACTCTCGAGCTAGAACCGAGGCGTCGGCAACCGACAGCTTGCAGATCTGCAGGGTGGCTTCTCCCGATTCTTTCGTGGAGATGTGTACAAAATATTGCCCGATTACTCTGCCTGAGGATCGAGTCAAGGCTCACGTTGTGCGTATTTTTGGTAGTCTTCGTCAATATTTGTTCTAGATATCGAACAGGTTTCCTTGTCCGCATGCCGAGATAACGAGTTAGCATATGACGATAACGACATGGGTGAAACTGTAACGAAGGTAAGTTACAGTCTTCTAAGCATTCAAATTTGACTGAAGTATACTCAGTTCTTCATTGAACACCTTGGTAAGGGATGCCATATGTTTATTGCAGAGGTATTGATTACAAGGGACTTAGAACTCAACCCTAAGGCTTCTTATGAAGACCTGCTATCCCATATCCAGTAAGTGGCGATTTTCTGTGTGATTAAGGATTTAACCTACCTTTAACAGGCAAAGAGTTGACGCCATAACTCGCCGACGAACGCGGCCGAAACAACCGACAGGCGAGACAAGCTATTATCCACGTCGCCTGCAGAGCTTGTCGGAAAATGATGTCGAGATTGAAGATTGGAACCAATGTAAACACCTCGACCATAGGACTGACGACAATGACGCTGCAACTTTGAATTCTCAGCATCCTTCGGTACGTCCCCCGCCCTGTCACACTCGTAATATCTAACTTCCATATAGTACTCGAGTCACTACCGCATGGTGAGTGTATTAACGTGGCTTGCATGTTGAGTCCCATGTTCACATGAATCAGGATTTATCACAGGTCGTCGACATATAAAGTCACCTCAGGTGACAATGCTGCTTTCTGACGTTTATCTTATCGTATAAATCATCTTACCTTATGACTAAACGACCCTCCAAAGTCTATTGACAGATACCCCGTCTTGCACAAATTATTATGCACAAGTTAACGCTGATTCAGGACAGTCTTTCAACATTTTAATCATGGCATATACCCTATATAGTGGATACCTTTTCTCTCTTGGAAGACTTTCTTGATGTTCTGTTGTGTAGCCAAGCGTTGTAGCAATTACTCCCATTAAAGTATTCGATACGAACTAGTTTTGATGTGTCTTAATTTCGATCACACAAGCGAGAATGTGAAACGGAACAGCTTAACTTGCGTTCCCGCTTCGAATCATTGCTTCATTGCATACTGTCGTGACCCTCCATATACTGATCACATGTTCGACGGCAAGAGACGGCTTCAAGTTGTGACTTAAGGTAACCCACCGTGGACTTGCTGTCAGTTGCCACTCAGTCATCCATTGTAAAACGTAATCGAGTAAATGAGAGCATAATACATGATGTATTTATGAGATGACACGAGAATGATCCTCAGGGTGTAAGAAAAATCTGGTCTCCATCCGTCTCCTTAGGCGTGATCCGCTGTCGCATCTAATGGAGTACGCGGTACACCCATCACCCCTGAGTCAGGTCTAGCAGTCACGGTGATCATTGGCGGCGGAGGCTGTCCGTTCGAGGTACGCCTAAAATGGTTGAGTAGCACGGATGTCCGAGTCCCTGTGCAGGCAGGTGGTGGTGGGTCGCTGTGTGCCTTGCGAACGAGGATCACCGAAACCTGACCCTTGGCAGCGGAAAACCAGCTGTGCAAACGAGTAGCAAGAATATTACGCGGACTACGTGTCTCTTCGTTCGCTTTTCTGGCATCTTGCGGCTGGTCTGACTTCCACCACCACCGTGTGCGCTTATCTGATGCTACAGATATACACCATATGATGAGCCCACAGACGACTAGTAGTACCACGCCAACAGCAGATCTGGACACCGCATCTCCAGGCTTACACCATTCGTAGGAGA
>Ga0153978_1000279_pt1 | contig 13133 bp, 19 predicted proteins | sample TSGA062MetaG_FD_104749 | JGI IMG/M metagenome (GOLD analysis project Ga0153978, IMG submission 104749) | Attine ant fungus gardens microbial communities from Georgia, USA - TSGA062 MetaG | ecosystem: Host-associated > Fungi > Mycelium > Unclassified | place: USA: Georgia, Yuchi Wildlife...
GAGTAGCAGGAATTAACCTGATCAGACGGAAAGGCGCCGGCTTCACACAGAATCTTGAAACGGTTTGGAGTTGGTTTGTAGAAGGCGGCGATCATCAAATGGAGGTTCGCGGTGAGAGAGCCCATACAGGCGACCTCGTCTTCTGAGGCACCTGTTCACAAAAAAAGTTCTCGGTTCCACAGGAAGGGTAACTTCGATGGTACTTACCGACCAATTCAGCGAGAAAAGGGGTGACTGTATTAGTGATGTCCTTCCACTCGCGGCCATAAGGGTGCTCGAAGTGTCCCCCGACGGCTCTGCACGCCAGATAAGGGATCGCTCGCGACGATTCGAGTATGGATGACACATACCGTGTGCCCCAAACATTCAGTTCTTGGTCGAGGAGGGCCCTGGACAATCTATTAAGTGGTCCAAGGGAGTTGCCGCAAAGATACGCGCATCTCTGATCGGCTGGATCGTTTAAACTAAGTAAATATGTGGTATATGATTTGACAAAACAGTCCACCGATTTCTTCAGAGACGGCCGTAGCTCCGATGTCTCTGTTTGACGGAATGACGAACTCGTCAGAGAGTGGTTTGTCAAGGTCCATGGTACTAGTCGTGGTGGCGCCCGAACCAGATACATTAAAAGTCGAGACTCGTCACTATATACTTTATTGGCACAATCCTAGCGTAAGCGAGCTTCAAGTTGCATTACGGAAGGGTGGGATCCTTCATTATTTCTATCTTTGGCTCTATTGCCGGTAGTCCGTCATTCCTCCGATCCCTGCACTATGTCCCGTAGCCGTAAAGTAGTAGTCGTAGGTGCAGGTCCAGTCGGATGCCTGGCGGCGATCGCATTTGCCAAGATGGATTGGCAAGTCCAAGTCTACGAAGCGAGACCAGGTGATTCCAACTCTCCCTTAGCCCCATGTTCACTCCATAACCTGCATGCCAGATCTACGGCTGCCTTCTTCGAAGGCAGCTGCTCAACAGCGTTCTATCAACCTCGCCATTTCATCCCGTGGCATAGCCGCTCTACGAGCCGTCGATCCCTCTGCAGCTGACAGGTTTCTCGACACTGTCATACCCATGCGTGGACGGATGATCCATGACGTCCATGGAAATTTGCAGAGCCAACCGTACGACAAAGACGGGCAGGTGCTGTATTTTACCACGACCCTCTCCATCCCTGTTCATTTCCGTCGCAGTGTATCAATTCCATAGATCGCGCTCTTCTGAACGAGGAGCTGTTGGATGAGGCCGAGGCTGTGCCAAACATCCGTTTAAACTTCGAGCACAAGGTGACCGCTGCTGACTTGGACCAAAGGGAGTTGGTCGTTTGGGATGGCAGTTCGGGTGCGGAACACCGAGTCGGGTTTGACTTGTGCATCGGTGCAGATGGGAGTTATTCTGTCATAAGGCGACAGTTGATGAGGGTCGTGAGGTTGGTAGACAGATTCTCCCTGGTTCACGCCGATCTGATAATCATCTTCTCCTTAGAATGAATTTTCAGCAAGAATATATTCCTCATGAGTATATTGAACTTAAAATGCCGGCAGGACACGACCACCACGGCAATCCTGTCTTCCTCCTTGATCCGAATCACCTCCACATATGGCCTCGCCATTCCTTCATGCTCATCGCATTGCCAAACAAAGTAATCGTCCATTTACCTTCTGCCTTCTTCCCACCCAACGGATAATAATCCATTAATCCATTTCCAGGACAAGTCTTTTACCTGCACCCTCTTTGCTCCCACCCGCGAGTTAGATCGTCTAATCTCCCCCCAGCACTTCCTCGACTGGTTCCAGACTCATTTTCCCGATGCACTTCTCCTACTGGGCAGAGACAAATTATTCCATGATTTTGCAAAAAACCCCCGCAGCCCCCTCATCACAACCAAGGTACACTCTTTCACATCAGCACCAATTTAAGTCCTAATTCCCGCCATTCGTGCTCTAGGTCATGCCTTATCATTACAAAGATCGGTGTGTGATTCTAGGCGATGCTGCCCACTCCATGGTTCCCTTTTACGGCCAAGGCCTTAACTGCGGTCTCGAAGATGTTCGTGTCTTGCTCACGCTCTTGCGGGAACATGGCGTTTCACCTGCGCCACTCCCAGATCTCATAGATCACAACCTATCCGTCGCCTTGTCTCGCTATTCCGAATCCAGGCATGACGATGTCGTTGCCATATGCGACCTTGCAATGGACAATTAGTTCGTAAAGCGATTATCTTCTGCACCCGTCTTTATTGACTTGGACGCCCTAGCGTTGAAATGCGCCACTCCGTGACAACACCATCATACATCATCGGGAAGGCGATCGAGCACCTTCTATTTTCGCTGTCATCTCCTCGTCCCGTTTCCCTGTCGTCCATGGCTGTACCGTTGTCTCGTACGGCCTTTCCCACTGTCCATCCTCGCGGCTGGCTACCCCTCTACACCATGGTTACCTTCCGTCCCGATATCAGCTACGCCACTGCCAAAAGGAAAGCAGCCAGACAGGGTACCATACTCACCGCCATCGCAGGGCTCGGAACCGCTGTGGTCGGTGCTACGAGCATCTACTTTACGTTGAGGGCATTGCATTGGCTGCCAAGTCGGACGGCGATATCCTGACTCATTGGCAACGGCTGTGCCTCGTGCTACTCATTCGAAGCCTGTATTTTTGTCTCCCCTGCGGAAGAAGGAAGACACTCGTTCCAATTAAGACTTTTTATTTATAATAAATCCGCACATGATTTTATATTCTGCCGTCCGTCGTGAACGCAAAGCATCTGAGCGGTGATTAATTTGGACTTTTTTCCTGAAATTAATTCGCAGAAAGATGAATAAGTGTGTGCTCGCATTCACCTTGGGAAGAATGCCAGCTTTCGAGATCCTGAGTCCAAAATATACAACAATCTGCACGGGAGGCAACATGACCTCCCCGTTAAAGTGGTCATTATATAGTCTAGATATCGTGCTCCTAGTAAAAACATAAAAGAAAGGAACGGGTACTAATCATGCAAATCATGGGGGAAAGCAATGTGGATACAGAACGCCAGCGGAGATAATCAGAGAAATCGACAAAGGTCCATACCTCACGCCTTCTTCGGAGGCCGACCCCGCTTTCTCTTTGGACTACTCGATTCACCGGCTTCAGGTGCGGTCTCCGAGGCTGCGCTGGTTGGGGCTTCTGCCTTGGTCTTGGGTGGGCGACCACGCTTTCGTTTGGCGGGCGGTTCGCCATCAACAGCCTCCTCCTTCTTCTCCTGGCGGACGGTATCAGTACGTGCAGGAATAGGAGGAGAAAATGTGCACTTTCGGAGGCCGGCCGCGTTTCCTTTTGGCACCAGCTTCTGTTGTTGTAGTGGTGGACGCCCCCCCTGACTTCTTGTTCTTGCTTCCTTTTGGTCGCCCACGTCCCCTTTTAGCCGGGCTAGCCTCTGCTGCGCCTGGTGGTCGACAGACTAAGCTGGATTGAGCGGGAAAGGACGGAGCAGGGGTAGCTTACCCTCGATCTCTTCTAGTTGCTGCTCTTCTTCGAGCTCCTCCTGAGATTTCTCCCGTACTTCCACGTGCTGTGGCGAGGCGGACATTTTGGAATGTCTAATGCACAGGGGGGATAGATGGATAGAAATCGACGGGCGTGCCAGACAGAAGACGTCCGCGTCGAGGTCAGAGAAGAAAAGACGGGGAAAGGGTGTGTGCCCTTGTTTTATGGAATATTTCCCCCCTACCGAATATAGTGGGGCATGAATTGTTCCCTCGCGTGGAATCTGGACCAAAAGTGGGTTATATTATTATCGCTGAGCATCTTCTGTGCATTTACCCCCTGGCATACGTACGTAAATGGACGACTGAGGATTAGAGAAATTCATTATTACTGAGAGGAATGAGACAACTCTCAGGGAGATTGCCACCGCCTGACAGCGGTGCGGTTGGTCGCTGGACATGCGCATTTCGTAACAGGAAATCACTGTTGATCGTTGTTGACACGGACAACTGCTTCCCTTGTGCTAAGACAACAGATTTGATTCACGATGGGCTTTGCGTGTAAAGTCGCTTTTACCACCTTGCAAACCCACCCACTGAGTGACGACTTGCTCTTTGTCACCGAATCCTGTCCTTGGGCCGCCGATCGGCGATTCGCGGTTTAGAACGCCACTCAGGAGTCGATTCCATGATCAGAATGGTAGAAAAAAGAAATAACGAACAGAATTTGTGGTCCATATTTTCTTTCAAAAAGGCCTGCCGCAATGGAAGGGCGGGCCGCGGAGTAAGTTCAGTCGCCGATATAATTAGATTCTTTCTCACGCTACCTGGTACGTGGAAGTCGTCCGTCTACGTCACAAATAATATTGGTTATAGCTCGTCCATGCAACGTCCTCGAGCGGTCGTGCTCGCTCTCTTGTGTGTCCTGTCCTTAGCTCATGCTCGACTCTTGTATTCTGGGCCAGAGGATCTCTATGCCTTCCCCAAGTACCGTACTACCTTTCTGAATAATCTTCCAGTCCATAATGACACTGTCCAACGCTGGCTTCGTGACGGACTGCGAGGCGGCGAACGGGAATTCTTAAACCAGCTGTGGGATGAGTCTGCATGGTATCCTCAACCACCATACAAGGAGATTGGTAGCTCCGAGCTCGAAATCCCAAATGATGCCTCGCAGATCTGTACGCTCTCCGTGTCTCATCTGAAATTCATTTATTCCCAGTCCCTTCCATTCTAGCGCACTCCTCGATATCAGGTTATATCCTCAAACCCATGAAAATGGGCTCAGACAATGAATTCATTTGTCTGATCCCCCCTGCCCGTGATACACCAATGTCACCACACGAGAATATCGACCATGATGCGATCTTAAGTAATGCCTGGTCGCTCCTTGAACCTTTATCCGGAAAATGCCTTTACGTGCGACCATTTACTTTTTATCGCCCAACAATTCATCACTCAAATTCGTTTTGGCAGCACCGCCAACCCTGGTTCACTTATTCATATTGCCACAATCGAGAAATCAGGCAGTTCAAAGAACTCGCTCACACGCAACCTCGCCCACCCGGTAATTTGTTTCCCATCCTGTGGTGTATGATTCGCTCACCCATATCATATCCAGGAACTTATGAGCCAACCGAAGATCCAGAGGTATGTGCCATTTTATTGCGGCAGTGCTTTCTAAGTCATTGCCTAGTGGGAATCATTTACTCTAGGACGTGCCCCTTCCGCACAAGACCCGGGAGCCGACGTAGCTACCACGAATCATCACGCCCAGGTTGCCAACCTTGAGGTGGCTCATGGTCCAGGCTCCCGTTATCTTGTCCAGCGATGGGGTGATGGCACATTTTGTGATAAAACGGGAAAACCCCGTGAAGTCGAAGTTCAGGTAATATTTAAATATATATATATATATCTTCCGTGCGCTCAAATTAATGAGTATAGTTCCATTGCTCGATGACGATGACCGATTCCATCCTTCTCGTTCGAGAGGCAAAGACGTGCTCCTATGTGCTGATCGTGCAGACTCCGCTCCTGTGTGGCGAGCCTGGGTTCAAATCGCGGGTGGAATCACCAGAGCAGGCCTTTATCCGTTGTCGGCAGATCGTCAACTCTTTGCTCGATTCTGAAGCCACCCATCTCGAACAGCGGAACCCTGACGACGACCGGATACCGGAAGATTTTGACCAGCCTCTGTATGTGAACCGCGAAACACGTTTTGCTGTGCCGTCACCCGCAGCCAGGAGTTCACTGGGTTCAGCCGCGGGTGGAAGCGAAGACCCGTTGGACGGTTTACTGAAACGCACGGTGGAAGCCACGGTGGAAGCGTTAATGAAAACCCCCGAATTTCAGTCCTTGTCGGGCGAGAACGCTCATGTCATGCTGGGCCGCGGCGAAAACGGTGAGGTTGTGATCGAGATCGTGGAAGAGATTCCTTTGGATGACTTTGATGGAGAGCCTGGATTACCAGAAGGAAATATGAATAATTATGCTGAATTCGCAGAACTCCTTCGTAAGGCCGGTTACCAGTTGAGGGATGGGAACGAGAAGGAACAAGAGGACGGTGAGGCCATGGAGGGTCAAGGTGAATCAGAGGAGTCTCGTGAGAGAAGAGAAGAACTCTAAAGTGGACGGACTATTGTTGGTTATTTCGCTTCTGCACTAGACCACTATCTGACCATATGTCCTTGATTTTCCCTACTTAGGGAGTCCGTGGACTACTGGCGTATTGTATTGGTTGATGTTCAATTTATTCAAAACCTTGGACATCTTCCCATTTCTCATTCAACTCTAATGAGAGTGTTATCATTGCCTGAGCCTCATGTTCTAGCGGAACGTGCAATACAGGCTTGTTAGCGAACCAAAGGCAGTAATCTCAAACATTGCTGGGTATGTTCCATTTCAATTCCTCGGACCTTATTCACCGTTTAATGTACACAAACTATCGATTTCGTATCTGACGCCGATCCCATCTCCAATCTTTGAACTCTATCTTCACCTTCACAACTATCCCTCGACTGACTACAGGAAGTCGCCAAGACGCTAACAAACCTATTGCAAGTATCGCAGGACTTGCCGCCAGTCGCTGCTCTTGCACTTAGTCTATCTATCTCAGAATAACAAGAGTCCTGAATGTAATAGCGGGTGGCTATTTCCTGCAGCTTCCATGGATCTCTGATGGGTATTCACCAACCCCAAAAATTCAGGGAAAAACCCACGTTGAATCGCACCAATCCAGTCGTCCTCTGCTTTTCTACTGACCATGCCTCTGCGCCTGAGTCTTCGGGGCACATAGCATGACATCTAAGGGCTTCTCAATTGATCGATAATCGAGCGCTTATCGCCGCTGTCTCCAAAAATCAGATCGCGGGTCGCATGCTGCGACTTAGGTTTGCGCCCTTTGTCGCCCACGAATTAAAATAATCTAATATAATCAGGTGCGTTCTTTTATAAAAAAATTTCCCTTGATTTTATATATACCTGTGCTCCTAGACCCATTGCAGTCAAGCGTTTGTTCATGTGGGCTCGGACATTTTTTGATTTCACTCCCTACCATGCGCCCTTGTGCCAATGACGGCGATGCGCCCAATTTCCAATCGCCCTCGGTTGACAACGCCTCATTATTATTATATTTTCCGTCGAAACGTTCTTGATTCTTTGATGGTCATGCCATCCATATGCATCGCGAGCGTGTTTCAGCGTGCCGTTCATGATACTTTCTATTTCCGCCAGACTATGATTTGAGTTTGGGCCTGCTTGAGCCCATGAGCGAGCAGGGATCGCAAGGTGGGATTCCCACATGGACGCCCCCAAATTGTCGTATCTGACGTATCTTGGTCATGTCTTCACGGCCCGAGTCACACCCCAAGATGGATGGTCTGCAGCTCATCCTCGGTCTGCCACACCACGACTGCATCCGTGTGATCTTTGTTTTATCCCTCGTGTGCTGTGCAGTCTTGCAATTGTGCTGACGGCTTTCGTGCCTTGCCCTGTCTTTGTTGCTGGTATGTCTCCTCCCCGGGCGCCGTTGCAGACCTCGCCATGCGTCAGAAATTCAGTGCTCCTTTCGCTCGCCCGTCGATCCTCATCCGCGCCAAGGGGGTACATCAATTCGACCCTTCTATCAAGAGTAATCGCATTGCAAGGCACTCTGCCGGCCTCGAGGCAAACTCCGGGCAAACCCCCAAAAAGGCGCTTCCGGAGCACTTGCCCTCTTATGCACTCGCGGCCGTTCTCGCTCACACACTCGGGGACACAGCCCGCTTGGCTGGTTTTCCTTGCACCAGCGCTTCGTCCGCGCGACGAAAATATCGTCTCCCGTTCCTTCTATCCCGTGTCATCGCATGGCGCGCTTCCGGCCTTGAGGCATGGTTCTGAGCACGACCACCACTGTGACAACAGCCTGATCAGCAACGCGAACCAAAAAGAACACCCCCATTTATTTTTCTGGTCACGACATCCCGCTCGCCATCCTGGACTAAGGTTCCCAAACACATGTCCGTCGCCTCTCTTCACCCGTTCTGGCTCTAATTTTATTCCCACCGATCCGTTCGAACGCTCGCGAGCAACTTTTGCTAGTGGATGAGGGTAAATTTCCCGCCCACTGTCAGGGACTGCCTCTGCACACAATAAACGGGCGTCCCGGCGGAAGTGCTTGTTAGTTCCCATAGTGGATGACATTACCACACACTTTTCGGCAATGCGTTCCGAAAGTCAGTCGACGCCACCTGTACGTTAGAACACCCATGTGTTATCTTGGGATTCTCAATAATTGCTATTATATCATTCTTGACCTTGCATTCTATCAAGTAAGAGACGCAGGAAATATTCTAAAAAGATTGAAACATGAAAGACATGATAAAAAAGGACTAGGTGGATGAAAATAAGATATCAGATCTATCGCCACGGGAGGAAACAAATGGGAATGAGATATAAAGTGGAATGTATGAGAATGAACGTTGGGATGAGCTTTTCAGTGTCCGCTGTATGTACCGAACCGACTTGTGTGCTGTATATACATGCGAGGGGAGATATAGATGGGAGGATGCATGTGCCGTTGAAGAGTCGATATACAAGATGGGGTAAGCAGCCTAGGTGATAAATGATTGAGGGAAGTGAGCGACGTTTAAGCGAGCCGAAATGGCATAGAGGCATTGTGGAGTCAAAGGACAATATGGGGCTTAGCGCTTGGAGTGGAACATGAAATTGTTCGAAAAGCGGCGCTAGAACCAAACCAACGAGGCGCAGATTGGCACGTGAATGAGGGAGACGGTGATTGGGGTGAAGTTGAAAGATGGCGATTGAGGTGAAGTTGGAAGATGGTCAGGGTGTGAACTGTGAAACATGGCGAAAGGACATAATACACTCCAAGGTGGCGGAGGGCGGGGATGATCAGCACAAGGAAGTGGGACCAATATTGATTATGGTGAACGGGATAGGGGCAGCGCAAGGCAAATTCCGCCAGCAACGCGACTCCCTCAAGGCCAAAGCCAAAGCTACCCTCCTACCGCTAGAAAAACTTCTTCCTGAAACCCTTTGCTTCACTCTGAATCCTCACATGCACATGCTTTGGCGCACCGCTCTCCGTGCACGTCTCAATGCTCCGCGCCCACTCGTCCCCGTCCTCATCATCCTCAGGCCATTCATCATCCTCATCATACTGTTGCTCCTCTTCGGACTCGGACTCCCCGTTCTCGCATGCACATTCCTCACCATCTGCCAGTGCGACAATCGCGTTACTGCCTCGCCGTCCCCACAACAGCGCACCCATCGTCGTACGCATAGCAGGGTCCACGCAGAGCATCCGTCGTAGAGCAGGCCGCGTTTCGCGTGGTAGGAGCCGGAATATCGAATTGGGCGAGGACGTCGACATAGAACGTGACCGCTTTGAGGGTGAGGCCATCTGAGGGGGCTGGGGTGGAGATAGTGGGGACGCTGCTTTCGGCGACGCAGAAAGCGTAGGTATTGACGGTGCCTCGTCACCATTGATCTGCGCAAGTATTGTCTCTTGCGCGAAATCACGATGCTTGGGATCCTTTGCTGGTTCAGCAGACCTGCCCTCCCTCTCTATCCCCTCCGGGCTTTGCACCCGCCCAAGCAAGGGTAAACTCTCCGTCGAAACCCCTGGGCGCGCAAACTCCAACACGCTCTTATCTGTTTCCATGCCCTCAACCACATTCCCATTCCCATGCGCACTCGGCGACATCGCAGGTAGCGTCGCCGTCCGAGCCCCAGGGCTCGGCAAGCCCAGCTCAATCGCGTGCCGGGGTGGCGAATGTTCGCTCCCTGTATCGCTGGCAGCCTGTGAAGACGACGAGGTGAATCCGAATGTCGTCGTGGTGAACCTTGATGTCGTCGATAGAACCGATTTGGAGTCATCTAACGGTGGCTGGGACAACCCGTCGGCATTTATACTCGGAACATCCATGGACACACCCCGTTCATCTTGAGTCGTATTGGGGCTTGCTGGGGGACTCACGGTGGGGCTCTGGGGAACCGTAGGGGGCTCTAGAGACACAGGTTGAAGTCCCTTGACCTCGCGCTTTGACTTTGTCTTGGGTCTGCGTCTCGGGAGAGGGCTGGAGGCTTCGGCTTCGATGAAGGCTTTAAAAGAGTTGTCACGTTCGCGATCGGGGACTGCCCATGGGAAACGGCGTAGGAGCATACAGACCTGTATTGGATCAGTAAGTCTCGTAAACGAGCTTGAGATAAGAATCGAAGTGTGATCATGCATTTCAACTGCTGATCTAGATGGATTCAAATAGCCTTGCCATAAGATCCGCAGTATGCACTCGGATTGCTGAACATCATTGCACCCATCCAGTAGCGGTGCAATGCTCAACCAAAGCTAAGGAAAGCAATAATGACTCACAAAAATCACGCCCACACTCCACACATCCGTCTTTCTAGGATCGTAAGGACCATTGCCAAGCACCTCTGGCGCCAGATATGGATCACTGCCAACTATGCCCGTCGCGGGTATCAACCGTGCATGAGAGTGCGGTCCAGATGGAGGGTCATTGGGATGAGGTTCGGGTTTGGTGGAACATGAGCCATCAAGGGTGCCATTGACATATCCAGTCAGAGCAGCCACATTAGATGGTAACGGGGTTGTCCCCGTTCCAGGGTATGCAAAAACCACAGCGGTTCCGAAATCAATCAGCTTGACAACATCTCCTTTTGTCATGACACAGTTATCAAGCTTCAGATCTCGGTGTGCGAGGCCCAGAGAGTGAAGGTAGGCAACGCCATTGCAGATTTGGCGGAAGACGCAATATATTTCGGGACGTACCATGCGACCAGACATGACGACACTGAAGAGGTCATAGGGAGCATACTCCATGACCTGAGGGAGGATAAGGGGATGTTGGTGTCAATGAAAAATGATTATACTGACCTCATAGTAATGGCCATGATCACAGACTATATCGACGGTCTCGATAACATTGACGTGCTTTAAACAGGCACCAACACAGAACTCTGCCCTGACCTTGTTCTCGTACTCGCGCTCGGATTCGCCGGGTCGTCTAGGACGAAACTGCTTGACAGCATAGACGGCTCCACCTGCTTTGCTGCGAGCGCGTATGAGGCGCACGGTTCCGCCTGCTCCAGTGCCGAGGACGCGACCCCACTTTCCATACTTTTTAGAGAGGTGGGCGTGAGTAGCTTCGGAAAGGGAGTGTATAGGGCCATGAGAGGGTGTTCCTGGAGGACTGCGGGACGGGCGCTTGGAGGAAAGAGAGCTGGAGGTTGGTGTTTGGTTTTTGTCCTTGTCACGATGACGAGCCTTGCGTAAGAAGGCAGAAAATGGAGACTTGTGAGGCTGGTTGTGGCCAGGTATTATAGGGACTACACCGATGACGGAGTTGGTGTCAAAGCGATCGCCTCTACGCTGATCTACAGGTTGAAGATGTGGTTCAGAAGGGGGGGAACCGTTGGAGGAAGGGGTAGCACTGGAACAAGTGTAGGACGGTGAATGCGAGTGATTTGAATGGGGTATGTGGTGGTTGAGGAAGCGTTTGAGGTCATGAAGTGGGCCGTGTTTGACCGGTGATGAAGTGCCAGAGGTAGGGGAGGGGTCTCTAGCGGGGATAAGAGCGGAGGTAGATTGTTTTCGGGGGAAACGGAAACGGGGTTGGGTCGCAGTCAAGGGCGTTTCTGGAGGATGAACCTGGGGCTGAGCAGGGAACGATGTGTTAGGAGAAGTCAGAAGTAGTGGGGAAGACTTACATTGGGTTTTGGGGTTGCAAGGCGACCATTTCGGTCGGTTTCGGGAACGGTGAGGAGATTGTTAGATGAAGGGGAAGTGAGAGCGAGATTATGGGGACGGTCACGATCTGGGGTGGAGGGCGGAGAGGACTGGTAGCTGTCGCTGTTGTCGCTGTCGGATGGAGGGTGCTGTGCTAATGCTGTCGATGGAGGAAGATGGTCGGGAACGTGAAGAGCAACAAGCTGCATGGGACGTGCAGAGAGCATGTCTAACGATGAGAGGGGGAAGGAGAGAGGAAGACGGTGGCAAGTTCGTCGTAGACTACGTTGCGTGATTGAAGATACAGTCAATGGTGAAGACTAAAACTCTGGCTCCTCCCCCCGATCACGGTCCGACCCTGAGATCTCGGCATTATCTCGGCGGCTGACTCATCAAATTGGGTTTCCGCGCGGGCCGCTATAACACTGCAGTCTGCAAGCCTACATCAACCTTGCCGCCTTTGCCAACGCCATGCACCTCATAATCTCCACCTCCTTCTGGTAAAATCCTGTCTACCACCTTTCATCTGCCACAATGCACACAATCAACCGAATAATTCACAACACCCAGTCAAATTGGTTCATCTTGGCATGTACTAGCGCTTGCCTTGGCCCTTGGCCCAAAGTATCCAAGCCCATCTCTAAGAGTACCGCAGTTCCTTACAACCATTGTAAATCCAAGCTTGTTAAATCAAGATTTCAAATCTCCACCGCCACCAACATGTCGAGCGCCCATCACTTTCCTTGTCAATGAACCCAACTTAAACAATGCAGGCTCAGCACTGAGCTTGTCTTTACCACCCTTATTCGCTACCCATGGATGGATCCTTCTGACCCAGCGCTTCCTCCTGATCTTCGACACCATTGGTCTGATAACTCGCTACCGACCAAAGCCCGAGCTATGATGTTTCCAGCGCCACCTTGCCCCAAACACGATGGGCTCGCTTACGCCAGTCATCGCACTGCACATTGTTACTCCAACTTGAAGTACCCGGCCGTCTCGTCTTACCTCATTGCATAGGTTAGGGAACTGCTACGACAAATACGGACTACGCACGCCTGGCATTGCATTTTAGTTGTACAGCTCCGGTTTTATCACAGCCGACGGAAAGACTAGTACCATCCGCACTTTTGGGAGCCTCGTCTCTGAAATATTACGTGTGTGCGCCGCCCATCTGAGATATCCCATTTCTCACTATGGTGCATTTGAAGCGGCGCTGGAACTTCGTGCTCCGCTACCGTTTTCGTCTGACGTCACTGATCGTCGAGTTGCTCGTCGCCTGTCTTATTCCAACCCAGCTCCACTGCTTCAAATCAAATGTATCCGTGGGCCTCGGATATTCCGCAACTTGTTGAAGTCAGTGATTACACATGACGAGGGTTGCATTTTTCGGTCTTGAATCTGAAGGCCGGTCCCGTCGCTCA
>Ga0153978_1000280_pt1 | contig 13117 bp, 15 predicted proteins | sample TSGA062MetaG_FD_104749 | JGI IMG/M metagenome (GOLD analysis project Ga0153978, IMG submission 104749) | Attine ant fungus gardens microbial communities from Georgia, USA - TSGA062 MetaG | ecosystem: Host-associated > Fungi > Mycelium > Unclassified | place: USA: Georgia, Yuchi Wildlife...
TCGTACCTTTGCTTCGATAGCATTCTTCTTCACCTTGTACGCGCGAAGGTCTTGGTGAATGCTTTCCACAATAAAGGTGAGATTTGTCGTCGCTAAAGTAGTAATTTTGTCGAGCAGTAGAGGGACGTGTATGTCGGGAAATGTAGTCTTCGGTGCAGGTGCTGCAGCGGTTCGTTTGATGCCTGAAGACTGAGCAGCAGAGGTCGATGACTCCACGATGCTATTGTTCCCTGACATTCGGTTGGGTAGGGAGGGAGCCGCAAATTTAGCCTGATGATTTGACCGCTGGCTTTCTTCGACGTTCACTGAGATAAACGTAAAGGGGTCGATTGGATACGGGGTATCTATAGCAGATAAAATTAGCAAGCGTTTAACAAGTTGGTGATGGATGTACCATTGAAGAGTTGTATACGGTATGATTTGAAAGGATCATATTCGCAATGACCTATGACCGATTCCCACAGAGGACCCTTTGCATATGGCACGAGAGGGACTACGACCCTTCGCTTCTTTTCCGATTGCTTGCTAGTTACCTCTGCTTTCCGTTTTCGAGCCGAAGGAGATATATCCAAGAGTGTGGGTGATAGTGCCTTCCTCTTATGAGACGGAAGAGGTATATCCAAGAGCGAAGGTGATAGGTCTCGGTCATCTGGAATGTCTTCTTCAGCATCAACATCATCCACTAGCCAACTTTCCAAATCAGAATCCACCTCCTCGCCTTCTCCCTCCTCATCTTCGTCATCATCAACGTTGTCTGCGTCACCCGGCCCTTCATCTTCCCACTCCTCTCCAGAATCATATCCGTAATCTCGGGCCGGATCGCAAGCGAAAGGTTTTCTAGGACCTACGGTGCGCGAGTTCTTTGTCCAGGAACCATAATAACCAGGGCGTGCATCCTCGTGGAAAATCAAGACTTTCGCTGGAAGCATCTTCCTGTCCCGAAGAATGTTCAACAAGTGGCGAACCCGAGACGTATCCCCAGCTATCTCGGCGTCGTTGAGCTGGGCAAATATATTTTTCGTGTTATATGGACTAATGGATTTGAAGGGGGGTTTCGGTCGGTCAGGGGGCTGTGAGAGTCGACAAGGCCGTAACAATCGCACGATATCCTCGAGCCGCTCTTGAGAATAAAATTAATGACATGGACCAGAGTGCTTCAATGTACGCACCCTGCGCAGTAGCTTCAGTAAGATTAAATGATGGTAGGCTACGCAAGGAGACATCAGCGGCACTCGACGGTCGGTCAATATCAATGATGATAGCTTGTGCATGGCTCAAACCCGATCTCTGCTTGCCCGAAGGACCTTTTCTGGACTTCAAAAACCAGTTGATTGGTGCCATTTCTGCATCTTTCTTCACGACAAATGGCTTAAAGGTCTTTTGGAATTCTGATTCGCTATTTGAAGTTCCGCAGATGAGGTTCCCAGCTTTTGAAGGTGATTGGCGTGGCGGGGCCTTCGCCTTGCCGAAAAAATTAGCCATCAGGGACCGGGACTTGTCCTGAGTTTCTTTCTGCTTCTTCTCCCTCTCTTCCCTAGCGGCTCTCTTCTCTTCCTTCTCTTTGACCTGTGTCCATAACCTCAGCCGATGAAAGCTGGTACGTAGGACTACATACCTTCGCGGCCTTCTCCAGATCTGCAACTTTTCTTTGCCGAGCTTTGGGAGTTGCATTCTTTGACTATCCAGACGTATTAATGAAGCAGTGACATGGGCCAATGGTAGAAGAACATACATCAACGTTTTCAGGTTCATGGGAACTCACGATTGGGTCAAGGGGGGAAGATGAGTCTTTCCGCTCTGCTGTATCAGTCTGTTCAGCAGTTGTATTACCCGGTGGATTGGGCTTGTTGGTGTCCTTAGGTGGAAGCCTATTGGTACCTCTAGGATCAAGAATAGCATCCTGCTCATCCTGTGGTAGACTTTCAAAGACTGCGCGAAGGTCTATCTTGGCCTAAACAAGATATAGTTAGAGATATCGACTTCGGGATAATACACACCTGGATACGTTCAGCTATCCTGCCCTCCGCCTTCTCCTTGGCAGACCTTGGTAACCAATCCCTATAGGCATCTCTGACCTCCCATCGCCAGACGCACACAATAGACGGGAGTTTGTATCCCAACGGCCCATCCAATCCATAATTTGTCTTGACCATGAGCGACTCGATGGCATGCTCCACGACAAGAAGAGGTAAGGCAGCTAATATGCGTTCGCGACGAGAGTTGTCCTCGTCGTCGAAAGATGGCAGAATTTCGGAACGGATGTACTTTGCAAGCGGAGTGATTCCCTTATCACTTCAGAAAGATAAATTAGCAAAGGGTCGATGTGCACAACGACCTTGAAATACACCTCTCTTGTGCAAGCTTCACTATGAGCGATCTGTGTTCGTCTGGAATGGTGGTAAGCGGTGGGTCCTGCCTTTCAATTCGTTGCTCAATCATCTCGCGAAACTTGACAATCTCTGTCGTACGGAGGGGTTAAATGGAATTCGCATAGCGGGATGTACGGCAGACCTTGCATGGCTTCTGATGACTTCTCAAATGATATGGGCTTTTGCTTGAAGATGACTTTGCCATTTTTCAATTCAGCAAGGGGCCTCTTAGTTGCTATGCGAGAAAGACGCGTTTGGGTAAGTTTCGGATAGAACGCGAGTGGAATCTGCTCACTAGTGGAAGTCGACGCGTTGGAAGCGCCTGATGACGGATTCAGCTAAGATAAATTGTCTTGTGCTTGATGCATACCTTTGTTCACTGGATGTGCCATCCGTGTAGCACACGATCGGAAGTACAAAGTGGTTTGAGCGAAAAAAACGCGTCGCTGTGTCGCGTCGGGATGAGGCGCAACTTGAAAACGTGGAAAACAAAACACATAGACGTGCTCGTGACGTGACTGTCACGCGTTTTGCGACGCGTCCAATGATTCTGTGATCTGAGGCCTGAATTACACCCAACGATGTCATTTTTTCAAGCAAAGTCAACCGCAGCGACCTCAAAACGTCCTGTAGATCCAGCGAACCAACCATGGGTAGAAAAATAGTCAGTTTGTCCTCTTTCCTTCGGCGGAAGCCTTCTCAGTAACATATAGTCGACCAAAGACCATGGATGACATCTCCGCACAAGAGCATACAGTCGCAGTACTGCAGAAAACATTGGTTTCAACAAACGTATGCAAGCCCCTTTCACTTATGTCTACGGTTTCGCCTAATGCCAACTAGCTCCCTCACATGCTGTTTTATGGACCCCCAGGAACTGGTAAAACGTCCACTATCCTTGCGCTAGCCAGGCAGCTCTTTGGGTACGACTGATGACAACTTCATCTGTGCACACTCACACCTTTGTCAGACCGGATAATTTTCGAAACCGAGTGCTCGAGCTGAATGCCTCAGACGAGAGAGGCATTTCCATTGTCAGAGAGAAAGTTAAATCTTTTGCCCGCCAAACTCCCCGAGCACAGGCAGTAGCGTCGGACGGGAAGATCTATCCCTGTCCACCATACAAGATTATCATCCTTGACGAAGCGGACTCCATGACACAAGATGCACAAGGTGCACTAAGACGGATAATGGAAACATACGCACGGATAACTCGATTCTGCCTCGTTTGTAATTATGTTACAAGGTGAGAGTGCACCTGTTTCCCCTTGCACCCACTGACTGCTCCAAGAATCATCGAACCCCTTGCATCTCGGTGTTCAAAGTTCCGTTTCACTCCTCTTGACGCGACATCTAGTTCATCTCGACTATCTCACATCGCGAGTGCAGAAAACATCGATGTCAGTCCTGAGGTCATTTCAACCCTCATTGAGACATCAGGTGGCGACCTCCGTCGCTCTATCACATATTTACAATCCGCAACTCGACTGTCTTCCTCCACCACTCCTCCAGTACCAATAAGCCCCCAAGACATCCAGGAAATAGCAGGTGTTGTGCCAACTGCTGTGGTAAACGATTTTGCGAGGACTCTCGGTGTGTCGATCGATGAGGACATGGACATAGATAACTTGCCAGCAAACGGAAAGCTCAAGGGCTTTGATGCCATTCAGATGAAAGTCAAGGAGATAATGCGACAAGGATACTCAGCATCACAAACACTCTCACAGGTTAGTTAGCGACGACCAAAGTGGCCGACTTGTCTGACATCGTTGTAGCTTCATGACATTATCATTCTGCACCCAACGCTGCCTGCACGACAGAAAGCACAGGGCGCCCTTGCGTTTGCAGAAGCAGATAAAGCTCTGTGCGATGGAGCTGATGAGGAACTATGGGTACTCGAGGTTGGGCTCCGTATCCATAAAGCAGTAACCACACCATGACGTTCTAGTAATACAATTGACATTGGGCACGATACCTCATGACAGACAAGGTGATGTGCTGCAAAAAAAAGAGAAAAATGATAGAGAAATGTATTGTAAAACACAATACCACCTTTTGGTATGCAAAAACAAGAGTAACAGACACATACATCTCGCATCGTGACCATTGTACTATCGCTGCTCTATTGCTGCATTAAAAAATTATTGCCGTCGGCCGCTGCCAGGAGTTGCCTTTTGAAGTTCCCGCTTAATAGAAAGCTGCGCCCTCCTCAACTCATCTGCCGTCGATTCCTCAATATCAAGCACCTCATGTGCACGGGTAAGTGCAGCCTCGATCTCAGCCCTCTGCCCGCGCTTGAGGTTCATACCGATCTCGGGCGAGGAGATAGTACCCTCCACCTGGTGGATATAAGCCTCGAGATCAGATCTAGCCTCGTGACGTGAAGAGAACTCCTTGTCAGCCTGCTTATATTGCTCAGCGTCCTTGATCATCTGGTCGATCTCAGCCGATGATAGACGACCAACGGAGTTGGTTATGCCTGGGTGAAAGTGTCAGGCGCAGAAGAAATATTCATAACAGCAACTGACTGATAGATGCTTTGCGGCCAGAAGCACGGTCCTGCGCAGAGACCTTGAGGAGACCATTGGCATCAACCTCGAATGTGGTGACAAGCTCAGCCTGCCCACGAGGCATAGGAGGAATACCAGTCAGCTCGAACTCGCCAAGCAGACGGTTATCACGGCATTGAGTACGTTCACCCTCGTACCTGGAAGGTAGTCAGCACTACAATAAGATACAGACGAGCGTGCTTCTTACACAGGGAACGTGACAGTCGTCTGGTTGTCCTCAACAGTCGTGAATGTTCGTGACTTGTTGGTAGGAATGGGTGTGTTACGGGGAACAACGACACCGAAGACATCGCCCTGCATGGCAACACCAAGAGAAAGAGGTGCCACGTCCAGGAGAAGGAGGTCCTGAGTCTTTTCTGAGGTCTGGCCAGTGAGGACAGCAGCCTGAACAGCGGCACCATACGCAACAGCCTCGTCAGGGTTGATTGACTTATTCAGCTGGCGTCCACCAAAGTACTCTGACACGAGGGATTGGATCTTAGGAATACGAGTTGAACCACCAACAAGGACGATATCATCGACCTTGTCACGGGGCATCTTGGCATCCTTGAGCACCTTCTCGACGGGCTGGATAGTGGACTTGAACATTTCAGAATTGATGTCCTCGAAACGAGCACGGGTGATGGTGGCGTAGAAGTCTTCGCCCTACGGACAAATCATCATAAAAAATTTGGCTCCGGAGTTCAAGCAGAACAAACTAACCTTGAATAGCGAATCGACCTCGACAGTAGTTTGAGTAACACTCGAGAGGGTGCGCTTGGCGCGCTCGCAAGCACTTCTGAGCCGTCTAAGGGCACGAGGATCCTCGGAAATATCGTGCTTCTTCTTCAACTTGAACTCATTCTTGAAGTGCTCCAAGAGGGTGTTATCGAAATCTTCACCTCCCAAGTGAGTGTCGCCTGCAGTGGCCTTCACTGCAAAGACACCGCCACTGATGTTGAGCAATGAGACATCGAAAGTTCCTCCACCAAGATCGAAGATCAAAACGTTCTTTTCGGCCTTCGACTGACGATCCAAGCCGTACGCGATGGCAGCGGCAGTGGGTTCATTGATGATACGAAGAACTTCAAGGCCAGCGATGGCACCAGCATCCTTGGTTGCAAGCCGTTGCGAATCGTTGAAGTAGGCAGGGACACTGTTGTTCGCGTTGGAGCAGATATGGATGTAATACAATAATAACTCACGTGACAACTGCCTTGGCGACAGTCTTGCCAAGTTTTGCCTCTGAGATTTCTTTCATTTTGAGAAGGACCATTGATGAGATTTCCTGGGGACTGAAAAGTTTTTCCTCGCCAAGGTAGGTGACCTTGATCAAAGGCGAACCCTCCTTTTCTACGACCTCGAAGGGCCAGTGGGTCATGTCCTAGGGTGACCTTCAGCATTTCAATCTATTAACGAATGGTCATCTTAACCTTCTTAACGTCGGGATCACTAAATATTACACGTTATGACAGCTATGGAAAAAAACTTGCATGAACCACTCACTCATAACGACGGCCGATGAGACGCTTAGCATCAAAGACGGTATTGCGGGGGTTCATGGCAGCCTGGTTTTTTGCGGCATCACCAATTAGACGCTCGTCCGAAGAGAATGCAACATATGAAGGGGTTGTCCGGTTCCCCTCTGCGAGATACAATGAGATATATACATGACCATGATTATCGCAGAGACTCACGGTCATTAGCAATGATTTCTACTCGATCATTTTGCCAGACACCAACACAACTAAAGATACGGGTCACGATGAGCACGATGATGAGATATGGCACTCACGAGTAGGTGGTACCGAGATCAATGCCAATTGCACCTTCAAAAGCTTCCATTTTTTTAAAAAGAGACGGAGAAAGGAAAGAGATAGGCCGATGGTGGTGAAGGGCAGAAGAGCAATCAAAAAAAATCGATTGCGCAGCTGAAGTAAGCAAACCATGTCGCCAAATTTTGCACCGCCACTTGCTATGCCCCAAGTTCGAGATGTCCACCAAGGCGGGACTAAGGCCATGGCTTTCTGCCCGTAGATGTATGTGGAGAAGCCAACCTTTGGTTCTACAACATCGGCGAAATGTCTTCACGTCCAGTGACGAACCATTTCCCCTACAGTCGCCGGATGACTGGCAGCTGCTGCAAGACCGGCGGGTACGCTTTAAAATGCTCGGTGAGTGATTCCTTCCACGTAGGAAAAACACTTGCTTATTTTCTTGTAGTTGATCTTTTCAGCGAGCATGGCTCGACCGTGACACGAGACAACGCCTTCCAACCTCACCACCAGCTGCATCGACCTCTAGCACCATCCGAAGCAACCTTGTCCGCCCTCATCGCCTCCGGCGCCCACTTTGGGCACGCTAAAGCATTGCTCAACCCAAACTTTATGCCCTACGCGTACGGTGTTCGTGCCGGGGTTACCATAATTGACCTCGACTCGACTCTCCCGCTCTTGCGGAGGGCTGCAAGCGTTACGCGCGCGGTCGTTGCAAGGGACGGCACCGTTGTCTTCGTAGGCACACGTCCAGACCTGCGTGCGGTGGTGCGCAAAGCAGCAGAGAGGATTGGACCACAGGCTTTCCATGTTGGGGAAAGATGGCTCCCTGGCACACTTACCAACCAATTGCAGTTGTTCGGTCCTGACGTTGCAACCGGGCAGCGTGTCACACCCGATCTCGTCATCTTCCTAAACCCAATGGCGAACGCTCACGCTATTCGCGAGTGTGCAATCCAGCATATCCCCACCATTGGCATTGTCGATTCCAATGTCGATCCTCGAGTGGTCATGTATCCAATCCCTGCAAATGACGAGAGTTCTCGAACAGCAGAGTTGATCGCAGGTGTTCTCAGTATAGCAGGAAGGGAGGGTAGGAACTTGCGAGACAAAGAAGTACGTAACAAAGAGCAACGACTATCTCAATACAAGCGTGCTCAAGAAAGAGGCTCCACGCGATATGTTACTGACAGAGAATAACGTTACTACCTGCTATCTACCACTGTTCCAGTATCATGATTGAATTTCACTCCAGTATTCTGCACATCCTTCAGTATTTGCAACGCCACAAACAAGCAATAGACTTACTTTCTGCATCAGATAGTGCTCGTAGATTTCCCCCGAGCTTGTTGATAGTCTCCACATATTCCTCTTCTTCTACACTGTCAAAAACGATACCACCTCCCGCCTGCAAATAGGCAACGCCGTCCTTGAATGTCATCGTACGAATGGCGATGCAAGTGTCCATTTCGTCATCCGAGAAGTCGAAACGCCCAACGGCACCAGCATAGACTCCCCTGCGTTCACCCTCTAATTCGGCAACAAGCTCGATGGCTTTGATCTTGGGAGCCCCCGATACAGTGCCAGCGGGGAATATAGAGCGGAAAGCATCGAACCTGCAGAAATTGTTTACAGTTACAGGAGGAAATAAATGCATCAAACAAGTACCTCGTCAATCCTTCCCTCAGCATCCCCGAAATTTGGGACGTCAGATGAATGACATGACTGAATTTCTGTACAGCCATAAGATGATCGACCTTCACAGTCTCTGGCCTGCATACACGATTTACATCGTTTCTGGCGAGATCAACAAGCATAATATGTTCTGCTCGATCTTTTTCAGATGCAGCAAGTTGCTCTCCAAGTTTCTTATCCTCTAGAAAAAGGTGTCACGATAACTTGCCCCATTCAGATTCTATCAAAGACAAACCTTTCGGAGTCTGGCCCCGTTTTACGGTTCCAGCAATGGCATGGTTATAGACCTTGTTTCCTTCCACTTTACATAGAGTCTCAGGGCTTGCGCCGACTATTTGGAGCTCCCCGCAATCCAAATAAAACATGTAGGGGCTAGGGTTGACTTGACGAAGTTGTCTGTATGCATTGAAAGGGTGTAAATTCGTTGGGCGGGCGAGGCGTTGAGATGGAACTGCTTGTATAATATCGCCATCGATAATATGTTCCTTCAGCTTGGTTACGAATGCCTCATAACCTTCCTTGCCTACGTTGGACACGGGTTGGTTCCCTAAGGTAATTGGAGGCTGTGGTACTTCTGGAGTTACGTGACTTAAAAGCACTTTTGCCAGCCGTCGGATTTTTGATTCGGCAGTCTGGTATATGAACGGAAGGTTTGCGGTACCTGCGTCTTTCGGGTAAAAGACGTGCGAGACTATTTTGATCGACTGGTACAGGTGATCATATATCAGGATGGTATCGCAGAGCATAAACACCGACTCCGGTATCGATAAAGGATCCTCGAGTTCGCGGGCGGTCTTGGGTTCGAAGTACTGTATACAGTCATAAGAGACGTATCCGATTGCGCCTCCTGTGAAAGTTGGAATTTCGGGTATTTTCACATATTGGTGGACAGCAAGTTCGCGTTGAAGAGCAGACAGTGGATCTCCCTGGATCTCCTCGTTCGGTCCAGTTTTAATGACCTTTAATGGGTCTAACGCATGTCAATGACATCGAAGCAAGCAGGCAAGTGACGAGCTACCTGCACCAACGAAACTGTATCTGGCGATGTTTTCCCCTGCTATGACTGACTCCAGCAGGAAGCTGTACTTGGAGTCTTTGGCTATCCGTAGATAAGCCATGCATGGCGTAATGAGGTCCGCAGAAAGCTGAATAAATATGGGAACGCAATTGCCTCGCTTCTCGCGAATGATGAGTTGCTCGACAGTCGCCAGCGATGGATGTGCTGTAAATTTCTGCAAAGAAAATGGTTAGCATCCAAGTTGCATCAAGTTGCAAATAAGAGTACTTGAGAGTCCATTGTGTTCTCAAGGGGCTACGTGGATTTTTGGAGCACCCACGGAGTCAGTCGAGTATTTGTAGCCGCCACGGCCGACTCATAGGTATGACTCCATCAGGACGCAGATGAATCTTGTTTTGATATCATCTATCATCCTGCCAACTCGGAGGCCAAATGCAACACCATTGTACTAGTAAGTACCGCATTGGATCCAATAATTAGCCGTCTCCGCTTCAAACGATGATAACCCCCCGGTTTTCCTGTGCGCAAACGCCTGAATCAGTGGCAGTATCGATTTACTGTCCGTCAGTACGGGTGCGTTTCGCGCGGCAGCTGACCACTTATCCACCCATACCTGACCAGAATTGTACTCTAAGTAGGCATCCGAGGCGGATATCAACGTTGATGAGACTCAGTTGACCGTTCACATCAACCCATACTTCCTTCGCATCAACTTTCCGCATGCGGTCCTTGAAGACGATCAATCATCTGCGACATATGATCCCAGCAGCGGATATCTAACGATCACACTAACCAAGGAGACGAGAGGACAAGAGTTTCCTGACTTGGACTTATTGGCAAAGCTACTAGCCCCTCGTAGGGTCGAAGAGTCGAGACCACCTGCTATCGAAGTCATTGGATCTGAGACCTCCCTACCTAGTGAGCCAGACGAACTAGTAGATTCATTTAGCGCGATCTCCCTCGAACAACGGGAGTTCTTAGAGGGTACATATGATATCTTTCATGCTTCAACAGATTTCTCATAGCTTAATTTCTAGCTGCTGAAAATGACTGGCAATTTCCCCAGACCGTGGCGGAACCCTCTTCTCCACTGCAACTGTCGATGAAGAGATATTATGGATTCTTGGACATGTACACAGGGTACTTTACCCACGTTGTTCACACAGAAAATGATGTCAATGAACTTGGGGATGAGGCTGAAAATTGCTTACCCGAAGAACGCCGAAGGAAAAGATTGAAACACGAGGAGATGAAATGGGACGAGGAGCATTATATGTAAGATCCGCGCAACGACATCACCTCGTATACTTATCCACCTCTTCCTGCAGGGCTGACTACATGGATGATGAGTACATCCAAGAACTTCTGGTATGGGAAGATCCTGAGCTCGTAGGTGACTCGGAGTGTGTATTTACCGAAAGCGAAAATGCGAAGATGCTCAATTTACCGCGTAAAGAGTGTAAGTGATGTCCCCGTCTATGATCACATCTTGAACTGTGCATCACTGTTCACAGACATACCAACTACACTGCAACGGCGAAATCTGTATCTGACGCTGGTGACACTATTATTCGCACATGTTTATGATAGGCGCACGACTCAAAACGACCCCACCCCTGAAAGCGCATGGACAATTTGCTCACTAGTACCTGCGTTCTCAGCGCTGGATCCCCCTCCATACATGACTACGGAAGGCGTTCCTTTTCCTGTCCCCACGCCAGAATTAACCGATGATGACCTCGCTTCTGTCTTGGTTGCGTCTTATCGGCGTTCCCTCGCTTTCCCTCTCTATCGGTCGTTTGTATTGGCCGATGCTTGTCGGAAGGATGTAGCAGCCGTTTTGGCGAAGGGCAGAAGAATGACCACGCGTTACCTATTGGAGATGAAACATATTCTGGATCACCATGAAGTATATTACGTGTATAGCAAGATCTGGCTAGACGACTTCTGCGTGTGGATACAAGCATCCGCCAGGTGCGGCATTTTTTCAATGACACAGTTCCTCGGGATCAACATCCTCCTTTTACAGCGACGAGATACTATTTGATATCTCGCAGCGATTGAAATCGTTGACGATTACGAAATCGACGATCGGCTGGGACCTTGAGGATTTAGAAGCTGCAATCCGTCTAGTGGACGCCACGCCCAGTGACAGCGATGACGAGTCTCCCGTTTGACCTTTTGTGGAATGTATTATCCATGACTCGTGGCACACTATCCTACTTGTAATGAATCCATTCTTCTGCGGAGCCAATTCGTGTCCGCGCTGTTTGTCTTATGAATGTTCGATCTTTGCAATACAAGCTTCAGAATCATGTAACATCCACCGCAGTGTGCTTCTTGTTCTGAAGCCCGGGCTTGTCGCCCTACCATCCCTACCAATCTCAAATTCTTAGATTCTTAGAATGAGTGCGGCAATATATTTTATTCGCAACTAGCTTTAAGAAGAACTAACAGCTGAGCTGCGTATGTACTTATAAACACTATTCGTTCTCGGCTCGAGATTAAACAAATCACGCTGCAATATGCAATAAGTCTTCTTTCTGTGCGGCAAGCTCCCCCAGATTAAGCAAGGTTACAAAGCTTATAAACCTCAATCAGCATGAATTTTTCTATTTCTTGACTTCACGAAATGAACGTTCCGTGTCAACGGGTCCGGACTAGGCCGAAGTTGGATTGGAACGAAATATGTATGTATGCTATTGCGAAGATCGCAAAGCTTGGCAACTCCAGAAGTTTCTCCGCATGTGGACTTTTGGGACTCCCCAGTGTCACCTAATGGCGCAGCATGCATGGGCACGATGCGAGTAGGCCTAAAAGGTGACCTAGTGATAGGGTTTGCTGTAGTTTCGAGCGTTCTGGCATCAAGGATACGCGTTCTGTTCGCACCCGTGTTGGGCCTTCGAGAAGCCAACTGCAGCGTACTTGCGCGCCTCGTGTTGGTGTGTTCCACACCGAAGCTCTCGAAGCCAGCCTCATATCCACCATATTCAAACTGCCACGTCCATTCCGCAGTTCCTCTTCATCAATGGGCGTGGAGATTGCCGAAGGTCACCGCCGGTTCTTTCGCATGAAAGAATCTCGTCCGCATGTATGATTGGCCTCATGATCAATCTTTGTGGATGAAAAATAGCAAAACAAGGCTGTTCTAACATCGGGAACCGCATGGTACACCCACATCCGGCACCGCGAACGGCGAATTGAATGAACGGCGGTGTGCAATTATCGGTAAAGATCCAAGACGTGACCCACGTATTATGTGCATATATCCTTCTAAAACTAATACCCAATATTCAATCATCTTTCGGGATGCCTCGTGCATGAACTCTAACATTCTTCGGTAAGACATCGTAACCACTCTGGCCGAGGTCGACTGGCAGAGTGGCAGTATCGTCGAGATGCTGGGATGCAAGCAGGGCCTCCCCTTCTTCCGCTTCTCCATCTGATGTCTCCTCTGGAACTAAGGGCGGGCGCAGGCAAAGCGGGGGGTTGACCAAACCATTGAAAAGGAACTAGAAAACAAGATTGGACGCCGTTGCCGTCAGGAAATCAGCTGAGGGCGTACCGTGCCATACCTGTATGAGCTCTGTGAACACCACGTAAGTCAGATGCGTAGAGAGTTGCTTACACCAAAAAGGAGAATCCCAGTACTTGCAATAGTGAAATAGGGAAGAGAAGCTTCTCCCAGCCTAGCCCAAGGCTGACTAGCCA
>Ga0153978_1000281_pt1 | contig 13103 bp, 13 predicted proteins | sample TSGA062MetaG_FD_104749 | JGI IMG/M metagenome (GOLD analysis project Ga0153978, IMG submission 104749) | Attine ant fungus gardens microbial communities from Georgia, USA - TSGA062 MetaG | ecosystem: Host-associated > Fungi > Mycelium > Unclassified | place: USA: Georgia, Yuchi Wildlife...
CGACTAAGAAAACAAAGAGGAAAAATGAGGATGATGTCATCGAGTCTGTAAAAAAACCAGGAACGAACTTTTAGCCTGTGTCCCGCGTAAGATCTCCTCCACTTGTTCGGAAAGATCAACCCTACGCATACACTCATAAACGCCATCTGAGATGGACGCGAGAAACTGAAATGAACGGACCATTTTGGTGGCAGGTGAGCGTCGAGCGTGACGTGTCTGGAGCTAGCGCTTATGAGTTTTTCGTCCTCGTCTTCTGTACCGTAAGGTTCATCATAGGAGCGAGAGAAGCGCGTAGAACGTGCCCTTGAGTCGCGGTAGGAGATAAAGAGTAGAGTTCTTGAGCGAGTTGTGGGCAATGATGAGGAGGATGGGGCGGACATGCAAGAGGAGGACGGAATGGGAGACAAACAGACATCAACAAAATAAGGGTATGGGGCAGTGAGATCCGAGTATATCCGACTAGTGCGGGGGCGGCGACGGGATGGATCCGTGGAGTAGGAAATGACTCCGCAGACTTTAAGAAGCCCATCAAAAAATTGAACCGCGTACCTACGATTTATATCACATCGTGTCAGATCTCCTCGTGTCAAGTTAATGGACCGTCTTGCCAAAGTCTTGTGACCCATCCACAGATTCCACACTCTCTTGCACTTATAAAACTCACTACCCTTCCCTTGTTACTCTACAATCCACAACCCACCTCTAACAATGTGCAACCTCGAAACGTGAGTGACTGCTCCCAAGTCCAGACCTCCGGTTCACATCCTCTTTTAGCGAAGGGACGAAACATGGATGTGGGGTAAGTGTCTCACGATATTCCCATTCTCGTTCTCACATCCCTTCCTTAGCATTATAGAGTGGTGCGTCACTCTCATACTCATGACGCCCTCGAGCTATATCTGACTTTCAAAATAGACGCGCAAAGTCAGGAAAATCGACTGCCGCAGTCAGTACTGCATCCACTCCGTGTATCATCCACAGCACTGTCCCGACTGCCATTGCGAGCGTGTAAGTCGTTCCCTTCACTACGCTCCCCAGTGTTCAACCCTCATCTCCTTCAGTATTTCGGTCCTGATCTCAAAGAGACCATCACCTTCACTACTCCCGAATACTGCACTTCATGCCAGTATTGGTTCAAGGGCGGTGCCCAGGCTGCCCAGCGTCGATGACCTTGATGGTTTCCACAGCTATCTCCATCCGGCAATGATCACCTACCACACACCTACCGATAATATCTATAATTCAAATCCATCCTATTATCACTCTAGTCATCTTGTTGCGCACACCTGTACTTATAGCTTGCTTGTCGCATATCTTAGTTACGCATCATTTATCTATCCTATCTTGTAGCATCAAGCATGCTAGTGAAAACAATATACACGTGTTACCATTTCACCGCGAGCCCGACCACCTCGCTCTCCACCGCTCGATACTCTGTCCGAAAATGCTCATGACGCCGTCTCACTGCCTCTTCATCCATGACGGAGGCTCGTGTGTCATGCAGGCTGCCGTCCGCGGGCCGACAAAGATCCGCATTGACTTGCGCAGCAAGTTGGTCTGCGCGATCGAACCGACTCCGGGGTTTCGGTGATAGAGGCAGCGTAGGTAGGTCATGCCAGTATGCCCGTTCCACTTCCTTGGTCCACTCTTTATTTCCCCACTTGGCTCCCTGCGTCATGCTATCTTCCGCTGACGTTGGCATCTGGACGCCATTCTCCTGCCAGTCCCTCGTATACCCTTCCTCATCTTCTTTCTCCTCGGCAGCCCGCGCAATGGGTTTCAGCTGCCCGCCGCCATTCACGCATCCGCCCGGACACGCCATAACTTCAACATAGTCATATCCTTTCTCGTCCTCCCCACCCCGCTTCCTCGCACGCATCCCAACCATCCTTCCAGCGGCCCCTCTCCCCACTTGCACACCAGCCTCGCGTCCCACCTTGCGCACAACATTTTGGAGATTACGGAACCCATAGCATTTTGCGCCCTTAAAAAGGACCTCGCCAGAATCCCGAGCCCGGAGAGTGAATTCCTCGTAGTCGGAGGTGCGGATGGATTTAACAGTCAGATCCACAGGGGACGGATGGCTGGCGGTGACAGAGTCGATGAGAGAATGCAGGTACGACCCGGAGCTAGTCCCAGGATGTGATAGAAGCTCTGGTATTTCGGCGTCGAAATCAGGGGTGTTTTCGTTCTCTACTGGTCGGGAAAGGTCCCAGCCTTTGTCGCGCATTATAAGCTCGAGCTCTCCAGTAGTTATCACGCAGTCCACATCCCGCGTCGAGTAGACGTCACTGTAAAAATCTTGTCGAGAAGCCTCCAACTTCTTGTCATAGCACGGCATAACGGACACATGATATATCCGATCCGGCCTGTGGGCCAAACATTCGGTTCAACGAAATCGAAAGAAGTAATGAGACCTACTGCGCTCCCCATCGATTTCCTAACCATGACTTGGCCAGCGTGCCCATAACCTGCTGTGGGCTCTTCGTCCTGGCGATAAAAGGTAACATTTCGGAATGTGCTTTCTCAGCATAGCATATCCATCCCGGACAAGCACTTGCTAGCATCGGAAGCTTCCCATCCCCCTTCTTCCGCTCGAAAAACTCCTGCGTATGCTCTAGCAGAGCAAGATGTCGAGCAAACGTGGTGTCGTAAACATATTCGAACCCAAGTATCCGCGTAGAGAATGCCCGCACTCTCCTCAATATCTGAAGGAGAGTCACAGGCGAGCCGGACGATGACGAGACAGACGCTGCAAGAGACGCGAGACTCTGCGGCGCAATGGACAGCACGGGTATCTTGTGGTCTGGTGTCGAAACTGGAGGATTGGAGGACAGGACGTTGAGAACTTCCGTATGCGACTGCAGCGTGATCAATACAGACTCGGCCGACGTTATGCAGCCGCTGTGTTTCGAGAAAAGAATCAGCGGAGGCTCGCTATCGCCGATAAGTATGGCAATACGACAGACCTGCAAGCCAAGCAGTCGTTCAAGCTGATCTGTGCCTGCTGGAGCTTCCGCTCCGCGTTCTTAGCAGATGCATTGCCATTTGCTGGAACCTCGTAATATGACCCAGTGGAGTCAATCACAATTTCCGTCTGAAAATAATACGTGAGTCGGATCATCATTACTGAGGGTCTAGAACACACTGTAGCACCGCCTGGCTCTTTGCTCACTTCCGGCTCGTTCTCCTGCTCCACTGGCTTGATGCATACTTGAGATGGAGTTAGGAAATCATTGAGATCGGTCAACGTCTGCTCTGCATAAATCAGACGGTTTGGTTGGTTTAAAGTGGTGAACACGCACAAGGGCTCCAGAGAATGCCATACAGAATCCAGATAATGACAAGATAGAAGAGGGCTAAAGCCGGTCAGTCACATCTATGACAAATGACTAACGGCACAGGTAACCCCTCTCAGAGGGGTGTTCTGAACTAATATTGACAAGAGATTCATATGTACAGTTTTGATTGAGAATCATGCTTGCTCCAACATTGGGCAACTATAACAGAAATGTGATAATGCAACCGCCAGGATTGCATATTGAAATGAAAATGAATGTCCCTTCCAGGAGTGAATATACAATGTTTCCTCAAAAGAAGTGGTAAAGAGCGTGAACTTGGAGCAGTAATGTAAGGAACGTCCACCCCATGCTTTCAAACCTGCGCCAGGATGGTGCAGCACTGACAGTCTGTCCAGAAAATGAAGATGGAGAAGAGCTGCCCCACATCTGTATATTGCGGTAATAAGTGTGCACAGTGTTCGGCGTTGCCCAACTGGAGTCGCTTCCTGTGAGGAACGGTTATACTTCAGTGTGAATCCGATGAAGATAATCAAAGTCTACCTCCGAAGAATGTCCTACATATTCGTTAAGTTCATGTGTCTATTCTACAGGGGCACGACTTACGAGAAATACAACCCGCCTATGGTGACACTGTCCGCGGTCCTGAAGTAAAGGTTTTGTTGTGATAACGCTTGTACGTCATTAAAGCTGCAGCAAATGAACTTCGTGATACGTTTGACCATCCAAAGGATGTTGCTTACTACAACTGGACGTTTCCATTGGCAACCGAAGAGGCATTATTTAGTTGCACGAGAACTGTGATGCGGGACCACCTGCGGTCCAAAACTCAGAGTGTGCAAGGACACATGTTCTAGTGAAATACACACTGTCCGGTCGCGAAACCAAAAGAACCTCGGTCTATGCTTACCCCATAATCAGAGTTGCAGATAATGTTACTGTCCGAGCAAAGGCCATTGGGAGTCAACATGTATGCGTAAACTATGCGCAAGACTTCAGTGCAGATACGCAAACATGTCTAAGTTGGCACCTTCTCCTTCTGCATTTTTTCGCCACATGAGCCTGGTACTGAAACAGTCAGTTCCGTTCGGTTCTGCTCCCCCAGAGCAGCCAGTGCTATCGACCCCCCCTCTAAGCCCGGGGAGTTTTCCACCTTGGACCCAATTGAAATTAGAATCAAAAGCAAGCTCATAGGAGAGCATCATGCTCTGAAATTGGGACCCATCCGTTGTGTTCCACAATGAGTACCATTGTGCGCCGGAATTCTGACTTCCGTAGGTACCAGCAGGATATGTCACTTGTAGAACGGGTCCGGAAGTGTTTGAGACGGTCACACCAGGGGGTGGTGAATTTGGGAAGGGATCGCTCACGAAGGCAAGGTTGGTATCGCCGTTTTGGATTTGGCCTTTGCTTAAAGACCACTGGGATGTAATGAACGAAGATGCGTTGGATCCACTCTGAGTGGCTGAAGGAAAGGGTAACATGGTACTTGTCGTCAACGAGAAGGATGCAGCCACGGAAGTGACAGGGATCTGGCCGGTCGCCAACGCTTGACTCATAGCGCCTAATGTCCAGAAGAAACAAAATATAACTAAGAGAATAGGGGACATGATCAGTGATCACAGTCTGAGGGTGGACTGGTCACCAGTACTAGTCTAAGAAAGCCTCAAACGTTTCTTAAGGCTGGAGGAGCCCTCAGGCACGTGTGCGCGTAACTGTCACGTGATCCAGCCGGGCTATATTCACCTCTAGTCTCCACCCTGCGTCTGCCCATATGGACAGTCACAAATGTTTACGGCGAACTCAAGAGCAAGGGAAGCTGCAGCAGATGGAGAGGCCAGGCAACGTCTGCTGAACGATTCACACGAGGACCTTTCGACGGATGAACCTGACCAGGTTGTCTTCACAATTTCGGATGATGAGGACTCGGAAGGCAACAGTGCGGAGTCCTGGTCGGATGTGCGGAGGACACAACCAGGTGTTAGATTTCAGGAGGAAGTGCAAGTCATTGGTCCCCCTTTACGGTCCACAATGCAAAGTCGAGAGGCAGGTGCGTAATACGTATCATTGTTCCCATACTCTAACGCAGCTCACTACGGCTTAGAATATGAGCTGGACCCGGATGACTTTGACGATACTTCGCTTGCTGAAATTCAGCGCGAGCAGAGGCACCAACGTGAAAATCGCTCTGGTACGCGACGGGAACGTACTATGCCGTTACTGGTTGGTCTTTTGGATGCTTCTGCTGCAAGGATGACACCGGACACGACTATTCCTATGTATGAAGCCAATGAACTGGAAAATGGTGGGATGGTTCAGAACATGGACCTTGACGAGCTGGCCGCGAAACAATGGTCTGGTGGTGGCTTACTGAACTCCGTTGCCAATATGGCAAATTCAATCCTCGGAGCTGGTAGGCACAATCACGCATGGGCTTATATGGTACTAATGATGCGATAGGGATTATTGGTTGGTTCAGATTGCAATTTCAACTGCAGATTTAACTTATAGTGTGATAGGTTTACCTTATGCTGTTAGTCAAGCAGGATTCTTTTCTGGCATTGTCCTTCTGGTCGTCCTTTGCGCAGTCACAGATTGGACCATCCGATTAGTTGTTATTAATGCCAAGCTCAGCGGCAGGACTTCCTATATCGAAGTCATGAACAGCTGCTTTGGCCCGAGCGGTCGTGCAGCTGTTTCATTTTTCCAGTTCTCATTTGCGTTCGGTGGTGAGTGATAGTATCTATGTCACAGTATTCAAGGTCAACTGTTCCCACAGGTATGTGTGCGTTCGGTATCATAATCGGCAAGTGCAGAGCTTCTGCTGGTTGCATTTTTGCCTTACGTTCTAACCAGGAGACACGATACCTCATGTCATTCGATCATTATTCCCCTCTCTGTCCGGGATACCCGTTCTCGCATTGCTCACCAACCGTCAATTCATCATCATACTGTGCACAACCTGTGTTTCCTACCCATTGTCTCTCTATCGAGATATCCATAAGCTTTCACGTGCTTCCGGCCTTGCGTTGATCAGCATGCTTATCATCGTGATATCGGTACTCATCGAAGGGTCACATGTAACACCAGATTTCACTGGAGATCCATCGAGACGCCTTACAGTGATTGGCCCCGGGGTCGTCCAGGCGATTGGGGTTATTAGCTTTGCTTTTGTGTGCCATCATAATAGTTTGCTCATCTACGGGAGCCTGAAGACCCCCACCCTAGATCGGTTCGCTCGAGTGACACATATATCGACGTTGATATCACTCGTGGCGTGCTGTACACTAGCTATTTCAGCATTCTGGGTTTTTACGGATAGAACTCAAGGAAATATATTGAATAACTTCTCCCCAGTGAGCATTCCTTTAACCCTTTAACTATTTGCGTCTTATGTGTAACAGAATGACTCGCTGATAAATGTCGCCCGGTTCTGCTTCGGGCTGAATATGTTTACGACGTTGCCCTTGGAGCTGTTTGTCTGCAGAGAGGTAGGTCACTCTGTTTTGTAAGCGCAGGACAAAATCTAACTCAACTGTTCCAGGTGATCGAACAATACTTTTTCGCGCACGAAACCTATAATCCTCAGCGGCACGTCTTCTTCACTACCACTATACTTTTCTCATCGATGCTTCGTACGTCGTTATGCCACTCACCCATTCCTAGAACTAGTACTGATCTTGAGGCAGTCGCATTGATCACTTGCGATCTCGGGGTCACCTTGGAGATCACTGGCGGTGTCTCGGCAACAGCGCTCGCATACATCTTTCCTGCCGCCTGCTACCTAAAACTCACGGACCCACAGGTCCCGTGGCACTCTCGTGCGAAGCTCCCAGCCGCAGCCTGCCTCACGTTTGGGTTGGTTGCGATGACTGTATCCCTCTTTCAAGCACTTCAAAGAGCGTACACCCCCATGGGCGAGCCGAAGATATGTATGATCTAATTCCCACCTTGTTATACAGCCCCATACATCTAGAGTGGTAGGTAATACAGGAGACACAGGATAGGATGTTCTGTATTTAATCATCAATGCTGGATTGCCTCTCTAAGTCCTGGTATTTCGTCGAGTTGCACTACGCGAGCACCTTTGGCAATGCTTTCCTGTGCAAGAAGTGGGGTGACATTCGACTCGTTGAAGGTGCTCCATACAGACTCTACTCCATGCAGAGGTTGCTGCTCATCTGGAAGGTCTGGCGGGCTGCAGACTAGCAACCAGATGGCATCATATCCACCAGCTGCATTGCTCTCGTGTTAGAATATGGCCCAGCGCATGAAAGAACATAACTGACCACCTGGAACACCACCGCCAACAACGCCTGCCTGCTCAATCGACCAGTCGAGTAGATGGGTTTGTTGCTCGGGTTCAATCTCAACACCAGCGAGGTCACCCATTCTTCGCATCAGCTTACGTATTTTCTGAAGGGAATAATACGCAATCAGCCCCAATAAACAATAGTGAGTAACTTTCCTCACCTGAGTAGTTTGATGAACGTCGTAGAATGCCTTTGACACACCCTCCCACTGTGGTATATGATGAGAAAGGGGATTACAAAATAAAAGAAACCTGCTTACTTCGTGGGCAGACAAATGGGAGAGCTTTCTGACAGTTTGCTCGTACTCCTCTTTGTTCTGAGCATATAACTGCGAAAGGACATCTAAGTTTCTTGCTAAAGACTGGTTCGATTCATCGATTTGTGTCCATAATTCCGTTGCTGCGCAGCATGACAAGGATCACGTATCTAACCGGCATTCATATATTGGATGCGTACCTGTTTCAGAGCTGTCTCTCCATTTCAATACCTTACCAACCAGAGATGGCGTATCGCTCCCTGCCTCGACGTCTGCTAGCACCAATCTGGTGAACGGGGGAAGCTGGATTGGGCGGAAACTGTAATCCCAGGCGCTGGAGCTCAGGACGCTCTTCAGAATCCCTGCTGCAAACTTGGAAGAATGAGCACCACTGGAAGCAGAACAGCCTCAAGCATTACATACATCGCCTTTCATCAGGGGATCTAAAAGGGCAGGTTTGAACCGTCTGTAAATCTGGCTCCCGAACACTGCCGCAGACACGTCAAACCCGCTGCCGACTTTACCTTGAGCGAGGCAGTGTACAAATTGAGCAGTGTTGTGCGCAAGGCGCCTGCCGTCTCCTTCCAGATTTGCGAAATCGGCTTCAGTGACAGCGCCGAAATGGATCAACAGTGCGGAGACCAGCGATGTAATAAGCGCTGCAGACGAGCCCATGCCAGTTTTGTGCACATTTGCTATCGTCACGTTATTATGACAGAAAGGCCTGATCTGCGAAAGAGATTTGATCGTTCGGGGTAGTCCCAATGACTCCAGCTGTGCGAGCGATCTGGTTAGTCTATCACGAGTGTGACGTCAGGGGGGGGGCTTACTTGTGCGCGCTGAGAGTAAAAGTCGTTGTCGGCCACAGCAGCTATTTCAAGACCATGTGAAAGCCTCTCTTGTACCTGTGCCACAGAATGAATCTCTGATACAAGGTTCAGTGTGTGCTGGAGCGCTAGATGCACGAATTTATTCTTCCCGCCAATACTGCTCCGGAAATATGAATGTGAATAGCACGTCAACAAAATATGCATTCACCTGTCTTCTTGCGGGAGAACCTGAATGCCCGCAGTATCATAAACTACGGAATATTTCCACTCAGCCTGATGGAACTGGGGAGATCGGACTACGATCTGATTTGTGGAGGAAGCGGTCTGGATAACGGTGTAAAATCGCGAAGATGTGGAGATTACTACGCCTGAATATTTCTGGTCGAGGACTAGGTATCCGCCTGCTGCTAGGACCTTTCCAGGCGCAGACACGATTGTTGTGGTAGACATGGTGCCACTATCGTGCATTTACATGATCATATGCGGTTAAGTACAAGCACTTCTTGCTGAGTCAGCAGTTGTATTCTGTCTGACGCTTGTTCGGGGAACGCGTTAATTGGTCCTTCGAAAACATCAGTCCATTTATAATTTTCAAGTCATTTGGGAGATAACTGCTGGATGACGATATGAAACAGCTCTCTCTCGAACTTAAAGACCTTGGCATTAACCCATTGGCATCGTGCTCTCTGCTACATCATGACGTTCCCTCGTCGTTGTCTACTCTACAGTAATTTAATTAGGAACGCCCGGCACGAGTGAACCAATGTTTCTGTTGATCGCAAGTTGCGTTTTCACAACCAGGACACCGAAGCCTCATCTGCACACTCGTGGGTCCAATCGCTCTTGCCGAATAGTCACGTAGATGCTGCGTCGTAATATCTGCCAGTGCACGGATAAACACAGGAGACTCATTCAGTGACTCCGCGCGCTGAATCTCCATCCCGAGCTGCAAGACAGGATGTGTGAGTCAATGGTTCAAACATACACTGAAACAGGCCTTGGACGTACCTCCTTTCCCTCTTTCATGTACTCGAGATCCAACTCATACAAAGTCTCGATATGATCGCTCGTGAAGGCAATGGGAACTAGAATGACGTGCTTTTTCCCCAGGCGAGCGAGACCTTTAATGGCCTTCCCGGTTTGCATTCCCATCCACGCAGAAGGTCCTACATGTGACTGCCAAACCAAACGGTATGGATTGGAGTGGCCCAATCTATCCATCACAGCATTTACGGATGCAGAAACCTCAAGGATATACGGGTCACCTCGGTTCACTACCGACATAGGTAATGAGTGGGCCGAAAAGAGAAGAACTACGTCTGAGCGTGCTGACGGGTGAAATTTAGCCAGCGCGGCTTCAATATTTTGAGCTACAGCCTAGCTTCGACACAAATGATCAGCACATGGAAGACCCAAAAGACAAGATGAACATGCCTCGACGAATCCCGGGTGGGTACCCCAGCGGTCTATCACGCTCCATTCGATGTCCCCCATTTCACCTGCCCTCCCGCGTCTGAAAAGCTCGTTCAGACTGCTTCCAGTCGTACTACAACTATATTGTGGATATTGCGTGAACGCAACTGCCCTCTTCACACCATCTGCCTTCATCTCCCGCGCAGTCTCCTGTGTCAGTGGGTTTGCATAGCGAAACGCAACGTAACTTTTGTGCGGAGCAGTCTCTGGATGCAGTTCGTCCAGGAGTTCACACATACCAGCGCCCTGCAGCTGAGTATATTTGAGAATGGGGGAACCACCACCAATATCAGCATACTGCTTCTCTATCTGAGGTGTCCGCCGTTTTGCAATGAGAGGAGCAATAACACGTTGGAAAGGCAACGGGATAAGATCACCATCCATGAACAGGTTTTTGAGGAATTCATAGGTCTCCGGTACCTGCACAGTGGAACGGTCATGGTATGAGACGGTGTCGTATAATGAGGCTTCACATACAGTCGAAGGCCCTCCCATGTTTAACATGACAATGGCTAAAGTGTGTCAAGCATGCGTACGAAGGGATGCCATGCACACGTACCTGTTGGACTGGAACATCGCGTTAACCTATTGAATCAGGTTCGTGAACAAACACACCTTTTCCCTGCTAACGAAGGCTTGTGCAAGGTAGCCATACGCTTCATAGAGCATGAAACGGCGCCCGTTCTCCTGAGATGAGGTAGCATTGTGTAGGCCTAGGAGTGTGAACCACTAGTCCAATGCATGTGTACCAATCGTGGGAATTGATTTAAGACAGTTGACTAAGCAAACTCATCAAAGACTTTATATAGGCATGTTCTGTGTTGATCGAAATCGAACGGATGGCATCGCAGATTCGAGGATTATTACAGCAGTTGCATGGAGTCAGTCTGTTCGTTGAGTGGGTTATAGTTAGCGATACACTTGGTGTTGGCGTAGTGTGCATAGTAAGAGCCAGATTATGCGATCCTGTGGCAAGTGCCTGCATGACATAGCCTGCGACTTAATTCAAGTTGATTCACTCACTGGCACTTCGCCGCAGCACAGAACAACATGTTCGAACACGGGTACTAATCGCACAGGGCATAACCCACTCGCCGCATCCCAACTACTCGTCTTTCCACTGCATTCCATAGACCTCATCGAGTTTTCTCTGGATTGAGTCTGCAATTCGAACTGTTTGAAATATCCAACCTGCAATCTTCAATCACCCCACAACTTACAGTTTCAATCTGTCTTTGTGAGTCCTCAGGAAAACTATCGTTCTCATGAGCTCAAACCACCCAACTAGTACTTTCTTGGGTTTACCATTCCATATAACAAAATCTTGTCGCGATTTACTTATCATCAACCTCTGTGAATGAGCTACTGCAATTATTGTCAGTATCCCTTATCTCCTCTTCTTCTATCTCTGACATTTGTAACAGCTGGTGATGTTCGACCATCAGACGGCGTTTGGGAAAGGCTGTGTCAGGTCGCCATCAAGGGTGCTGAGTATAACTCTTCCGAACGCCAGCCCCATCCGAAATGTTTAAAGGGGACGCGGGTGGACTTTCTTGCATACATCTACGGGTTATTAGACAACCCAGGGATGAGCCGTCTCGTTTGGATCCATGGCACGGCAGGCGTCGGAAAGTCTGCTGTTGCATTCACTGTAGCTGAACGGATGAAAGGTCTGCAGATGACAGAGAAGATGCCCATCGAAGAACGGAGACCTCACGAGAAGCGACTGGCGGGAACGTTCTTTTTCTCGCGCAAGTATGAGAATCGTTGCACGATGGGATATTTCTTTGCGACACTTGCCTATCAGCTTGCCAGCAACTTCTCCAGCATTAGAGACGAGTTGACCGTAGCTATACGCGAAAATCCCGCTCTTCTGGACCCACAAAAATGTCTTTATGACCAGATGGAGGCACTTTTTCTGCGACCACTTCGGAGGCTTCGACCCAGACTGTCCGGATGTCCGCCTTTGGTATTTATTGTCGATGCCCTGGATGAATGCACATCTGAAACCGACATTGCTGATCTCGTCTCCTTGCTAGGTCAAGCTCTACGTGAGCATGACCTGCCAGTAGTTCACATTCTGCTTACAAGTCGCTCGGAAGCGCATATCCGCGACGCCATCAACGAAGAAGATGTGCGCCCGCTAGTGTACGAGGTACCAGTGGAAATTTCTGGAAAGGGTGTTACTTCCCTGATCTCGCTAGACGGGGCAGACGTTGACAACGATATCTGTATTTTCCTAAAGCACTCGTTCACAAAGCTGCAAAGTCGCTATCCAAATTTTCCACAGCTAACGGAGCATAACCTTGAACGACTGGCGAGCCGGGCAGGCAGACGTTTCATCGTAGCGTCTACAATGCTGAAGTTTATCGACGATGGATACAGCGATCCCCGCGATCGGCTTCAGCTCATGCTTGAGCTGACGAGTGACCTGCTACCTGGAACGGAGGTACACAAGTTGTACGACGGTATCATCTCCACCTGTGCGGACCCCAAACGAGCATACCTGCACTTATCTGTTGTTGCTGCGCTTGCAAACCCTCTTCCGCTGTCACAAATTTCGGAACTTCTTGGGCCGGGTCAGGGCAGGGATGTCGAAACAGTGCTGGTGCAACTACGATCTGTGTTGGATATTCCCACGGACAGGAGGCTTCCAGTCAGCATCTATCACTCGTCCGTTCGTGATTATGTTTCTGAACGCTCAAACTGCAGTCTCTTTAATGGACAATATATCACGCCATCGCCCCACTCCCTTCTTGCTGAATCCTCATTCCGTCTGATGATACACAGCCTTCCGGAAACCACGGGTCTTCTGGATGCGCTCTCGAAACTGCAAACACAGAGCCAAGTTATGGAATCTCGCCTCCCACAGAACTTGAGGGATGAATTAAACTTCATCGTTGAGCCGCCGACGGCTTTGGGAGTTTTTACA
>Ga0153978_1000283_pt1 | contig 13076 bp, 17 predicted proteins | sample TSGA062MetaG_FD_104749 | JGI IMG/M metagenome (GOLD analysis project Ga0153978, IMG submission 104749) | Attine ant fungus gardens microbial communities from Georgia, USA - TSGA062 MetaG | ecosystem: Host-associated > Fungi > Mycelium > Unclassified | place: USA: Georgia, Yuchi Wildlife...
ACACGGACAGCAGAGACGCCTATAGGCTGGACAGGAAGGCAACGCTTGTAGCAGCCAATCATTGGGTAAATACGGGGTAGCATTACAGCATGAACTTGCCAAGTGGGGAGTGTGAAGTATAGCCGAGGATCCGAGGTAGCCGATTGAAGAGTAAAGAGTAATACATATCTGAATTTGCAATATTTTCGCTCGGGGTACCGGTGCGATTGCGATCCCCAATTGGGTAGTGTGGTTTTTGAACACACAGGGATGCCCGGATGCGAATCACCAATCAAATAATAAAAACCCCCACACTCTTTTTCCTTCGTCCAATCCCGTCCTCCCATATCCCTCCCCCACCGACATCGTCCTCTCCTCGTCGCCATCCACAACCTCGACGCATCGCTTACGGCCTCGGATACATTCTCCAGTGGTACTCCACACGCCGCCCTTCATTGTGAGTTCCTTCCATTTTCAATTTACCAGGTCTAGAATGCTCACCTTTGTCTCGTTTCACCCTTTTGTCCATTTCCGACTTTCCACACAATAATGCCACATCAAATCTAGCCCTCTCTGAGTTCTATTTAACTCATCCTCTCCACTTCCCAACACCACCACCCATCATGGACATGCACTTCGACGAAGCCTGGTGTCCAGTCTGTGACAGGCAGATCATGCCTAAGCGATATACAGTCCCTGTCATCCCACAGTCTCAGCAACCTGCACCACCTCCGTCTTCTCCGTCTTCATCTCGTGAGTCCTTCCCAACACCTCCATCTTTTAATTTATTTATTTTTAACATTTTCTCCTAGCGCCGAAAAACCAACAGAGTGACACATCCATACCCACCCGTACTGTCCGGATGAAACCACCAGCTGCCCGTACAAAGAGTGGCCTTTTGCAGGGAACTGGTCGTGTCAAGCCCAACGGCGCAATCAAGCGATCCAACTCGTCCACCGAGAATAAGGGGCAAAATTCGCCCCAACCCCAACAAAGTGCAAAGCCGGCTCCACCTGCCAAACATCGCACCGTCATCGATCAGGGCCCGATTCCTCTTTACTGCTCTGACGAATGTCGCTTGAAAGATTTGGCAAGACTCGACGGCGCCTTTCCCCTCGATTATCATCCAGACCGCTCCTCACCACCCCTTCCTCCTGTGCCTCATAATTCTTTGGAGGGGCGGTATTGTGACTCAGAAGATGATTCAACCAGTGCTTCCGGGTCCTCCCTTGATTCAGGGTTTTCGCCTTCCTCCCAGCCTATCACTGTCTCCCGTAGTATGGCCACACTGGCGGCTCTCTATGATTTTCCTCCATTACCTCCTGCGCCACCCATCCTGTCCCCCATTGACAGTATGTCCACCTCAGAACCTGACTATCTCAGTAATTTCCAAGGCGGAACAATGATGGCGGGCAAGCGCATCAAAGATGTCTTATGTCCACAGCGTACTAAGCCTTCTTTGTTTTCCAATGAAGAGCCCAAGCCTCGGAAACCGGTCCCTGGTTGGACCGACGGTAGCGCTGAATGGCGTCAATCGGTGTATGGCGGGTACATGAAATCCCCAGACAATGCAACTGTTGGGCACACGCAAACCCAAACTTCATTTGCGGCGTCTTCGCACCGTGGTGTTCAGTGGACTTCAAACATCCCTCAGTCAAGTTCATCTAGCGCTCTCGCCGCCCAGTGCTCTACCTCTGACTTACCCCGTCGTTCAAGTCAGTCATACAGCGACGAACTATACACCAAATACTCCCTTCCTCTTGCCCGTCGATCAAGTTCCCGGATGTCCCTTCTCCCTTCATCGACATCGGACTCTACTCAATCACTTGCTCCGCTGTCTCCCACCTCAACATCTTCGTGTTCTCGACGCCGTCGCGAGGTGAATCTGGCTAAGCTAGGTGCGGAGGGTCGGTTGTTCGTTGCAACTCCCTCTCGAGGTGGATCGAGTACGGGACTCCTGTCACAGTGTCTCAGCAAGCCTTTGAGCCGGCATCCCAGCGACGAAGGCAGTATTCCGAGCGACATGTCTGGATCACTTGCTCCCTCGTCTCGCCCTGCAGTACAAAGTATGCTTTGTCTATATCTGCTCGAATGTTTTGTCTGATTGTATCTTTAGCTCGGGCATGGTCGTATGATAACATGAAGACTTACCCTGTCATGATGCCTCCTCCAACGAAGGAGAAACGCATGGAGCATCGCATCGTTAATGGCAAGGTTGAGGAGGTCGAGGTCGAGGTTGTTAAGCCTCTGAAGCGCCTCTTCCTGTTCCCTGGCAAGGAAGCTATGCCTGCGCCACGGTCGTGAATGACACGCGCAGCTACTTGTTCTGGTCTGTTTTTCGAGCATCCAATCATACCCTGTGTTCCAATGGTCATCCACGACGGTCATATCACCACATTCACGCATACCCATTACTTATCGATTCCTTACTGGCATCTCTCACCGCATGATGACCGCACTCAATTCATGAACAACTGCATTTAACAACGACCTTGTCGGTTTCGCTGAATCGCGCCACCACACCTCCGCCGCTTCCTCCCCGCCTAATGCCTTGATTGCATCGATATCAAAAGTCCAATAATGATCTGTACCATAATGCGTTGTATTGTGTGTATACCTTTTTTTTTCCTTCATTTTTCTGGGCCCGTCCATCCTGTAAAACCAACCTTTGCTCACTTACTCTACACACTATTATACTGACACTGGACTAATTGGTCTTTTGTCTTCCGGTCGACTTTTGTCTTTCCAAAGGGCACATTCTCGGTCTAGCTTAATTACTTTTCTGGGTTTGACTTATTTTCTTATGACTTTATATTTTGACTTTGCTTTTACCGTTGTCGTATTGCATGGTTCTGTTGTGAAGTACATAGCACTTGTAATTTTGTTAATGCATGCCACTACCTACATACCTTGCAATTTGTACATTATGAATGGGATCATTTTCAGCAGAACTGTAGTTGGAAACGGCGAGAAGCCTGCCAGGATATTCGTGATTATGGCGCCGTGCTTACTTCGCCGTCAGCCCTGAGGTTCTGAAGTCATATCATCATGATCTTTTGTTGATAATTCGGCTAGTTTTAGGCTAAGAATGCATTTTCGACGGCTAGCTCCGTGCCAGCACCAATACGCCATACGGATATGGCATGACACATACAGGCCATTCCGGCGTTCACCACGGATGAAACCGCTCCATGTCCCGTTTCTATCCTACCCCACGCCCCGGATGCATGTTCCCAGTTCCAGTGTGGAGGCCCAGCACCATAGCCCAATCCACCACCTTTGTTTGATCGCCCAGCGCTCAGATGCGGCACAGGTCTTGACACTTGTGGAACTGCTTGGCTCAACCATGTTCCGTGCCTGCAACAGCAACGGTGTCCTTTCTCTCCGCAGCAGTGACGCGGTGAACACGGCTCACAGCATGAAATCCGTGTTCAGTTACCCAACTTGCTGTTTGCTACTTTCCGATCAGCGGCATGAAGGGGAGTCAGACCGTATCAGATCCTGCGTTGACCGGTCTCCCCCATTTGAACGACCAATCAACTGCAAGTAAACAAAACTCTACTTTAGAAATCATGTGTCATCAGCTGCAGGTTACGTGACGCATAACGTCCGTCCGATGTCTTCCAGCCTGAATGGTATTACTTACGAATCTCCACGTTCTGGTCGGGGGCCCTCCATATTATTTAATATGGACAGCCCCATCTCTCCAGGCTGGAATGGTCCCCTGAAGTGAATAGACAGATTTTCGGCGAGATCCAGCCACATTCATTGATCATCGTCCGTGTCGGAACAGCAGGGTGGTTGCCCTCGCCTCAGTCTGTGATGCTATGCGAGAGACGCTCACGACCAAAAAATACCGCGGAACATTCGTCATGCTAATTCCATCCCAAATAATAAGACTTGCTGGTCCTTGGTGTACATGCGTCGAGTTTGGTCACGACGTGGACCCTGGTAGGGCACACTCTCCGGGCCTGTACACACGGACGCGCAGCCCACATGGTCCTGCATAACGATACGCCCATCCAAATAGCATCCGCGTGGTGTGCGTCCAGGCGCTGGCGCTGCTGTTCCGAGCGCGGCAGCTTATTCCCAGCATTTAGGCGTCTCGATGCCTTACGAACCAATATTTTCACTCGATCACTAGATCCATGCCGGACGTTATCGAGAACTACACGCTCATGCGCACGTTTTCCCTCTTCGGGGCTGGACGCACCTGGCGGCCCGGAACGACAGCTGCCAATGATGCGGGGTAACGTAGCGTGCGGCTTCCGCCTTTCCCTGTCCACGTCAACATTCCATAAAGATAATTAATCCTCGCGTCAGCAGCATTCGCGCGGGTGGCGAGGCACTCGACCCAGGGATGCAGCGAGACAAAAACCGCGGAAACCATATCGGAATCCCGTGATGTCAGCATGTTGCGGTGATTATTATTTTATTTGGATTAAATCATATGTCAGTATCATTTCGCATGCCGTAGCTGCAACTTGCTTGTGCATGTCTAGGGATTTTATCATTCGAGAGGACGGAAATGGTCTTGCCTAGGCTGAGGAGCTGGTGGTAGAACCCAACCGCACAAATTGGGTAGCGGTATCCTGTCCAATTGTTGCTGTGCAAATGCGGGGAAGAACCAGGAGCAGCGAGTTTACGCCAACCTCGAGGCGCTCTGGCTCGTTAAGGTTACCTCGCTTGGTGTAGTACGTAGCCTCTCGGCAACATAGCTAACCTGCCAGGGAGAGAACTCAACCTTACCGTCTAATCCCTACCTAGTATAGTTCACCACGATATATCACGTACAGACAAAGAGTATGGTACGACATGAGACTCGCAGAGGTGACTTGCACGTAAGCAAGTTGTAGCGGCACTTGCCTATGATTACTATGGATAAGAAGCGCACAACCTAAAATGTTATTGGACAGGAGCTTTGAGGCTGTATAATATATAGATATACGTTACTTCATTGACGCATCTTCAGATTCAGAGATGCCTGAAGTGTAGAATCAGGCCAAGTCCTGACTCTCAGACTGACTCCTATCAATAGTCCGAGACACGACAGATCCTTGCGTTTGCCATGTCGAGGAATGCCGACAGAGTGACCATAAGCATACCAAGATACTACCCCCCGTGATCTAGTATGAGAATCAATTATTCATTCATGAGGCAACCTGTGGTGATCGCCGAACAAACCTCTTCTAGCGCGAGATACATGAAGTGCGGTACTTTCCGGTAGCAACATAGAGTTACAGGACACTTAAGGCAGCTACATGCCTTGAGGGAATTCAAATTTAATGCAGCGCGGCGTCGCGCGGCACTGGAAGCATGCTGCAACAAAACATCCAGCAGGCTTATAATATAGATATGATAGTCGATCGTCTATGTGGGACAATAATGGACGAGATGAAACTTGGAATGATAATGGACAGCTGTATTGGAGAGCAGCCACAAATCCGAAATACAGCTTGACCTGTGCCTCTTATAACCCGAGGAGATTTCCGCTTATGAATCCTTTCCAGGAGAACGCTCGCTTCAGCGCTCAGGATGGCTCCAAGTGTTAACGTACGGGTGAGCTAGAGCAGATAGTACCTATTTCCCTGGACAGGCCTGCGAATATATAATGCCAGCTTACCGCCGGCGTCGCGTCATGGGGTGCTACTAGGCTATGTCCTGGTAAGGGAAGCTGACCCGATAAAGTGCTTTGGTATTGGCATGTGTGCAGCTGTGTGCAGTTCCCTGACAGAATGTCATGAGTAGCTGAACGTGCCTGACAGTTCCAATAATAAGTATATCAACCATTGCATCAGGCGTTGGGTATGAGCACCGCCGTGGGAAATGTCATAGAGAAGCTCACTACTGAACGTATATGACCATACCCTCCTGTTGTGGGGCTAAGCGCTAGTGGCGCCGGACCGGGATAGGGACCACTGACATTACGTTGCTCATCTACAGAAGAACGCCTTGTAACTGGTCCAATCTGGTAGCAACCTACGCTGGTTGTGAAGACTAACTTACTGTAGGCGTGATAATGCCACAATGTCAACACATGTTGCAATGTTCAACACGTCCGGAGGAAATCGCTACTACTCCCGCTCTCCCACGCTGTGCTCAGCTTTTACAAACTTCGAACTTATGTATTTTAAAAAAATCTTCGACGACTAAGCTGGAGCAAATCACTTTGGCTCTGTGACACTGCTCTGTACAGCTTAGTCCCCTCTTCACAGCTCTTCACAGCGTTCCACAGAGTTGACAGAACCGGTTGCTAAGAAAGTGTTTTGCTGATAAGTTGGCACATGTCGGAGGACATGACGCGACTCCTTGGTGCAGATTTTTATAGACTGCATGTCCTGAATGTGTTTTATGTGTCCGTGCCCCAGTCTAATCTATCTTCTATCGCTTTCTTACGCTGTCCAACGCTACTTTCCGCCGCGGTCCGGGCTCCGGTAACGTGAAGTCCACCACCGTTATTTGGATATTCCATCACTAGCTGTATAGTGAATGTCCATAGTGCAGGTCCTGGGGAGCTCGTCATCATCTAGCTTCGGAGTGCGTACCACTGAAGCCCTTTCTCGTGTGTCAGTTCAAGAGAGATAATGGACACAATTTGTCCCGTCTTTCATCACGAGAATACCTATGTTCAGCAGAAGCAGAAATGATATTTTCCGTCCCGGTCTTGATTTGTGCATACAACTCGGATGTCGGACCCATCGATCAGCTTCGTTGCTTCGGTTTAGATTCTTGGCCCTATAAATTGGCCAGTTCACGGAACAGGACAAGAGATCCTCTTCCCCCTTCATAAAGATGATACCTCTGAATGTCCATCGACTCTTCTACATAAGACAAGTCGGGACCTTTTCATAGGTATGGTCTCGATCGCACTCGCAGGATCCAACCCAAGTTCGTTTTGCAACTACGCGTCGACCGGCGTCACCTATGACGATTGTCAATCGATCGATAGCGCTCGATGGTGCTTAATCACGTTGACGTCGTGGAGGCTGGAGATCGACACCGTTACCGCCGGGAGACTGACATTATAGGGTCTTGGTATTGTATGAACATCGATAACAATGTATTGAGTTCAGTGTTATCGAACTCCGGAGGCCAGATTCGGATCAAGATCCGCACTCCGCCTCCCGCCACTATAAGTGTCATCTCCACTAATTCCTATCATAACTATCTTCCCGCACCCGTACGACCGTGTACAATGGTGAGCGCGTGTCATCTACCACATCGCTTTCGTGTACCTTTAACCGCGCGAAATAGGGCGTCACTATAGAACCTATAAGTCCTGGTGATGGTAAAACCTTCCCCAAAAAGGGTGGTATGTACACCGCGATCCTCACGTTGATCATCCTCCAACTACTATCATCTTAATATCCCAACAGACACGGTCACGATTCATTATGTGGGCACTCTTACAGATGGCACAAAATTTGATTCCAGTAGAGATCGGTCAGCATCAGCCTCTTGTCAATTATTACAGCTGACGTTCGTCCGTCCTATAGTCGTGATCCGTTCGTAACACAGATAGGCACTGGTAAGGTCATCAAAGGATGGGATGAAGGTTTGTGACTTCCCCCATCTTTGCATGCTCATACCCAGCGATCTATCAGGCGTCCCGCAATTATCGCTCGGCGCAAAGGCCAACCTAGCGATTAGTGCTGATTACGTGTGTGAAACTTTCATAAACAGATCCGGTCTAACATTGTTTTAGGCTTATGGGGAACGCGGATTTCCACCCGTAATTCCACCAAACGCACCGTTGAATTTTGAGGTTGAATTGTTGAAAATCAATTAATGACATGAACGACGTGACGTGTATGTTTGGAGCGACCTTGCTTACGCATTTTGTGACTATCTCTTGTACCAATCCATTCAATTGTATGTTCATGCATTTTGACATTTATCTCCAGTGTGAAGCTTCCTGGATCCTACGGTAATCTGCTGTTATTATGGCCTCGTATCAGACGACATAATTCTTCGTGTCGAGCTTCTTGTTGCGTCCGGTTCTCTGCTCAATAATCAGCGATTAGCTGGATGAGGTTTCGGTGGCCCGCTTTACCTTCTGCGAAATCAGTAATCGCAACCAGCAATTCGTGATGAGCCTGGCGAGTTGCTTCCAGGAGAAGTTCCACTGATACATCTGTTTGATATCGGATATCATATCAGACACAGAAGGAATCGGGAGTGTTCCAGCTTACCGGCAGTCTTATTGTCGTGCGAGCTATGCTCTATCAAGCCATGGAGTTTTCCCTTGATCTCCATCAAGTCCTGGTCCCGCTCTGCTTGATGATCCTTCTCGGCGATAAGTCTCGCTTCCAGACGTGCTCTAGCTTCGGCACAGCGTGCCTGATTTTCTTTGAGCATTTGATGGAGCCTATCTAGCTCTTCTCGTAGGGGATCGCTCGAGTTTGGTGGTGCACTCATAACCAAAACTGATCCGACTGCTTGCAAATATCAGGGCGGTATGCAGCAGCGAACGGAGGAAACAAGCTGCCGATGGATCCAGAGCGTTTCTGATAGCTGCAGGCGAGCCCTTCGTGGCAAGGTTTTGCGACACGCTTTTGGGCACCAGGATTGGAAATTATTCATATCCAAGGGTGCAATCGGTTTCTCGGGGCTTCGGGACTCGGTGGGTTTGCATCCAGAAGGTTTGTCCCTCAGCTGTGGGGTTGACTGACGATGTAGATTTTTTGGGAAACGGGCGATACGCTTCAACGCCATCAGCATCGATTTGACAGTCGGACCCGAGTCGCGAGTACAGAGCCTAGTAGGACATCACCGCTTAATCAACACACGACGTGGCCGCCACATAATAAATCAATGAGCCCCGAAAAAGGCTGAGACGAGGACGATCGACCCACTTGGAGATATGATTGTGGTGCTCCGGAGCGATCTGCTCAGAGCTGCTACTTATCAGTTTGTGAATTGGAAATTGCTCCGCACTCGACATTGGCTCGCGGCATGTAGTGGTATCGGCGAGGTGCTTCCGGGATCGCGTCACTGTTCGTCGACCCGATCAACTCGAAGATGCTGGGGGATCCGGCCGTCTGATTAGATTTCCTATCACCATGTCCAAGTCGGCGGCTCCCACCTTCCATGTGCTCTGTTCATGACCAAAGATCGTTGCGAATCGATAATATTTCGCGACGCCCAGAGTGATACAGCGTTTTAGACGGTGAGATCTTTTCTCGAGTGAAGGTCTAATGTCTGCTCGATTTCTCCAAGCACAGGTTCTGCACTGTCTATATTCTTGTAGACATGCAGCGGACTGTCACTCATCACTTCAGGTCAGACAGAGTCGATGATCAGATAACGGTTATCGCGGAAGCCTCTAGCACGCGTAATTAAAAGTATTAGTTCGTCTAAAATACGTGCCACGCTTAATTACATATTTACCTCATGGAGAGATCCCGCACCATGGGTCGAAACCAAAAGGCCCAATCGCAGCAGTTGCAAGCACGCATATCATCTCTACCCGACATCGGTGTTGTAATACGAGCGCTCCACGAAGAAGCTAGGTCATCGTCCAAGTCTCGACCTTGTGATGTTCTTCAGTGGCATTATCAGGAGAAATCCGACTGGTGCCCTTCCAGGCCATTTCTTTCCTAAAGATATATGGCCAAACGAGAGGTATAGAGCTGAGTGGAAATCACTGGCGTCGCTTGACACAGCGTTAAAATCATTTTCCATAACCAGCTATATAAATAATTATGCTGTCAGCGAAGCCATTGGTACGGAAACTTCAACCATATCCATATCGTCATCCTCGTCATCCTCATCATCAATAGTATGGTCCGCGGGAGGGTGGACGGGATTAATATTATCTCGCGATTCTGGTCCCGTAGTGGTGACATGATCCTCATCGCTGTTCCCAAGAGGACGTAGATCATGTGCTAGCTCGTCTTCTCCCACATCTGCAAACTCAGCCAGCTGAGCAGCTAAGAGGGCAAGCTGGGCTTGTAATGCTGCCCTCTCATCACCGCTCAATTCAGTGCGTAATGAGGTCTCGGCGTTACGAGATGGGTGAGACGCGCCTATAATCGCCGCAGCTACTTGGCCATCGTGTGTCAGGGGTGCGTCTCCGGAACTAGCAAACACCGGAGGTGGCACTTGAGCGACCGCCGCATTATCCGCATGCGTTGCGTCCTCGCTCGACATTTGGAACAGCTGTCCAAAGTTTATTGCTTTGAGAATGTTTTGGGCCGCTTCCCAGGCATCACTGCCTTCTCGAACTTGGCCTTCGGGTATTTCTAATGGACCGGACTGAGTGTGAGCGTTAGCCGCAGACGTGGGTGGCCCTTGAAACCCAAAGCCAAAAGAATGACCAGCTTGTCCTCCCTGTGCTGATGGACGTGGTTGGGAAGATGATGCACCCGCATCTGAATCATGGACAAGAGGAACGTGAGTGAAAGGCGATGACGATGGATGTCCTTGATGACCAGAGAAAGCAGTCTGAGCATTCGTCTGCGGACGACGAGTTGTTCTCTTGGAAGTCTAGTGGACAGCAGATATTGAGGTTACGACATAGATCAGAGTGCGGTACTTACATTCCCACCTTCCCAGTTACTGTTCAATCTGTATTTCCCGTTGTTCCCCTTTTCTAAGCGTCCACGCTTGAAGGCTTTTTGAAGGGCTTGGCTAGCTGAAGGCCTAAAATTCGATTGTAGTGGGTAATGGGACGCCATCCAACTAAACAAAGCCTTTGGTGCGCAACCCTCTAGGTCACCCGAATCTATCAGCGCCTCCACGATCATTTCTTCATAACTCGGGAGGTCATCGACAGGATTTGATGGTGCGGAGTCGGGAGGATGAGACGGATGGGTTAAAGGTGCAGTCGTAAATAACGGTGGTGGATGATTTGGCGGAGGTGGAGGGGGGAGATTTTGCTGGTACTGAGTTTGAGGTGGATGGGGGAAAGAGGGAAATGGATGGGAGAAACTGAAATGTGCTGGTGGGGGCACGGGATAGTATGGTGCATGCGGATATGAAGGATGGTAGTATGGTTGATGTGGATAGTGAGGGTGGGGTACTGGCGGTAGAGGCTGTTGTGGTGGTGGGTGCAGGTGTGGATGTAGATGTGTTGGTGGAGGCGCATGAGGTGTTGCACTACCAGAGGGCACGGCATTTGTTACAGAGGGACCTGGTGCTGTACTTTGGGGCTGATCGGAAGGAGATAGAGTAGCTTTCTCTCCTGTGTCCTTTGGCAAATCCTTTGGCAACACAGATTGATCTCCAGCAGACTGTTGGGCCGGTGGGGAGTTCTGAGCATTTTGAGCATGAATGGCAGCGATTGCAGCTCGAATGTCGTATGGCCATACAGTACTTTTTACATGTAGTGGAGCATGTGCCTCAAATGTGAGACAGATGTCTATTACCTGTGGAGGAGGAAGTAGTCCCAAGTACTGTCGTTTGATGGCATAGATTTCGGATTCTATCACGGTACGAATGAAGCTTTAACTATACAGTCCATGATTCAGCACATCTGTCCGCACCTGTGAGGGGCTGATACCCATTTTGTACGGGAGGATGTGTTGGCGGATAAGGAGCTGGGATGCTCGCAGCTTGCATGGTTCCGTGTGCTGCACAGTTTTTCGCATCTAAGGTTTGCAAGTCAACGCAGCCACCCGCGACATTTGGAAGTTATATTTTCATCCTCCCCCCAAATGCATGCTTTGAAAAAACAACCACGGAGACTCCTACCGCAGGCTCACACTACTCAGTGGTTTCTGACTCTGTCATATTCCAATGTGCCATAGTACATGATATTATAGGTAAATATGGGGCTACTCAAGCATCAACTAGACGGACGATCAGTTGTCACTTGCACCTCTGTGATCGGCTGTTGTGCCTCAATCAAGGATGCTTCCTCCGGAGAAAGAGAGAAAAAGGACTCCTTGGTTTTCATTGCCCATCTGCGCACCTGGAGAAACGCAAGTCAGGTCAGAGTCCGCCGAAGGTCCTGTATGAGACACCTACTGGGGAGAAAACATGTTCCCGCTCACCCCAGTCGGCAAGGAAGACGCAATAGACTATAGCAGCTGTCGTCACGAATATAAGGTTGCACCAGCTAACGGTGACGATAGTACAAACGCACTGGGTATCATGGTATAGGTGAGGATGTGAGAAGCAGAGTACACCCATGGCGGACGGAAATCTCCATCATCCTGCTCCGTGTTTTTATTTGGTCGAGTCGCTGAGGGCTTCTTCGAGTAGAAACGTATAGACAGCGGCCTACGGGTCAGCGTGGTTAGTCGAGAACGACTGACTGTCCGCATGGTTTTCAGAAGGAACAAACCCAATGCTGAGCCTGAATTCAAGTGCTATGCAGTGATCGACAAATTTTCTAAATTACTAGATTACACCTCCAGCTTCCACACTATAAAACATAAACTTTTTCACCCGACTGAAAACGACGATGGCACAAAACCACTACCGCTGAGTACCACCAATGACCGCGGCGACGCCGCACGCCGCACAGAGTCAAATTCCCAGATCCCTGCATACAATTCTCTAGCGCTCAACGGTGCTATGTTTAGCGCTCATCCATCAGGCCGAGATAGCTTCCCGTATCATAATGACCTCCGAGTCCACAATATCATGAAATCTATCCAGTCTACGGCTCCCTTTGGCAACAACATGTATTAGCACAGCGCATATGCCTGTTTTATCCTCAGGCTTTGAAGGAGTATGGTCGTGTAGTTAGCCAACATTTCTATGATGTTGGCGACAGACCAAATTCGACATAAACCCCCGCGTCGAATTCCAATGTTGGTTGACACCACCATCTCTCACCGGTGCGTGTGCTAGTTGCAAGCAGTGGGCTAACACCATGACCTTGAGGTTACACACTAACATTGATTCGGAAGGTAAGAGTTCAACGTTCATCTGGTGGGCGGCCCACTCTCAGTCTGTATGTATTTCTTCACTAGCAGCTCTGAAGCACATTCCTAAGTTACCTTCCAAGAACCAGACCTTCACTGTTCGGCCTTCTTCACATTCTAGCTCAGGCCTTAGCTCGCTCAGTCACGTCACTTAGGGTGTTTTGCCACTCGAAGACCTCTCCTGTTCTCAAGCCCATTGATGCAGCTCTCAGGGAATCAAGT
>Ga0153978_1000284_pt1 | contig 13007 bp, 9 predicted proteins | sample TSGA062MetaG_FD_104749 | JGI IMG/M metagenome (GOLD analysis project Ga0153978, IMG submission 104749) | Attine ant fungus gardens microbial communities from Georgia, USA - TSGA062 MetaG | ecosystem: Host-associated > Fungi > Mycelium > Unclassified | place: USA: Georgia, Yuchi Wildlife...
ATATATCCGGACATCTGGTGAACTCCTATTGATCTTTTTGCTAATCAATATTTGGATTATGCTTATACAAGTACAAATACCCAACCATTATCTTTTTATTTCCTAAGTTGGTGACAAAGAAGTACTAGATCATCCTATGTGATCCAATTTCTATATAAGCTTGGACATACTCAGTTATATATCCTGCCCTGTTGGGAGTGCCATCTGCATTGATTATATGATATAGATTTGCCAGTTTATAAGTTATCAGGTTATTATTTTCCACAACAACTTTGTCAACAAAGTTCATGGTAGCTCTTGAATCAACTAAAGCCTTGGTCTGTACTTTTTTTCTGTATACCCAAAGTGTAACTGGAATTTTAAAGGAGATAGTCTTATTGTATACTATATTATTACAAGATTTTAGTACTACTTCTGACTTTTGTGAGCTAATAGAGAGTACACTTTTCTCTGACTATAGATTATAGACATTATATTTTACAGTCCCAAGAGAAAATCCAATATAGATATCCCCTTTCCCTTCCCACTTGGGAGAACAGGATCAGGGATTTTCTTAATTGATATACTATTAATTTTGATGTCCTTAGGGGGAGGAATCTAGGTCATCACTATCTTCCTCCAATATCTTCATCAACTATACTCTAAATGACTGATTTTTATTCTTGCTTGGACCTAGTAGAGATGGTTTCTAGGAAGAGGTCTTATAAGAATGCTTGTCCTCATTACTAGACTTGTCATAACAGTCTACTATATTGTACATCTTTGACTTATTCTTAAAGCCTTTTCCAGTACATATCTGATAGTATTATGAGCTTTTTCCTTTCTTTCTCTGAATTTCATCTATTTCCATTGCATTTGGATCCTTCTTTCCTCTACTTTTCTCTCCAATTGCCTCTGGACCTTGTCCAGATATAAGGTTTTATATACTTGCATCAACAATTTGAGGTAGTCATCCTATATTTTTGGAGACTAATTTGTAATTTCATAGATGACAAGTGCATTTCATAGCTCATCAGGAATGACTTTCTGAGTTTTGTTGATGTGAACTTCATTACTATAGTTGACAATTCTTGCCAATGTCCTATATCATTCTGCATACTTGACAAAGTTCTTTCTTGCTAGATTCTTGTTGACCCTGAGCACTGTTAATTCCTTTTTCACTCCCTTCTTGTCATTTTATTGTTTGTAAATATTTTTGAGTTCTTGGGCAAAGTCGCCCCAAGAACCAACACTTAATCCTGTCTAAACCTTGTCATAATATGATTTCATATATGTGCTGGCAGGAACATATAAACAGGTGAGAGTATATATGATTTTTTAATTATCTAATATAATACCAGATACTGAATAATAGAGAGCAATCTAGCTTAACCAATCATGCAAATGCATCTTATTTTTAGAGCCTACAAATGTTGGTGGCTTTGATATTTTGGTTTTGGAGGTAATATTTCCTCTAGGGAGCCTTGTCAGCTCTTCCCAAAGATAAGTAACTTCTGTCTCTAAAGTTACAATCCTATTGTATGTGGTAGTCAAGACACTGTTATAATAGTTGATTACTCCATTGAGCACCTGGTCAATGTAGTTTTTGAGAAGAAGAGAAGTTCCTTGATGTACATTTTGCAGCATCTATATCTCAGTCTTATCCCAGGGTATATACTCAGTGCTTGTACCATCTTTGACAAGTGCATTCCAATTCTTAGCACTGAAATCAGAAAAGGAAACAGTAGTGGTAAAGTTGTTGAAAGTTGACATATCTATTTAAGTAATTAATTATAGTTCTTGAGTATGTTTTCAAGGGAGTAAAAGAAAAAAATACCCAAATTTAGCCTCTTAATGCCATTATGTTATACCAAATACCATTCCAATTATATTATGTCTATGGAATAGTAATATTGAACTCTAGAAGAGCTTTACAAATCTCTAGTACTTTAGTAGCTAGTTTGGAAAAATCTATATCCTTTAGACACTTATAAGTGTCTTTCAGTATTCTCCACTTTTTAGCTATAAGCTTGTGACCAATTTTGTCCAGCTCTATAATTATATCCTATAGTTGATTGAATCATTTCCACAGTGAGTCATACTATAGATCCTCAGCTCAGATCTTGTTTTCACTTATTTTAGTAAAAAATAGTGATATGCAATCCAAGATAGGTTCTAGGAGTTCTTTGTACTTCTTTATACATAATAACTTCTTGGTTTTGTGAAAATGTAATTCTAGAGGGCAGGATGCAAAGTAGAAATCATCTACTTTATGTCAGCAAAGGTTTACTTTAATGAGTCTATCATAGAGTTTGGTAGATAGAGTGGATTCTATTCCTATTCTTTCTAGTAATGACTTCTCTGTCATACTTTTCTTTTTCAGCAAGAGATGTTCAGTAAAAGTCTTGGTATTTCTGATGGTGGGCATGGCTTGGAGACAAAAGTGAGCACAATATTCCTAGTTCAGCAGATAAAGTATAGTAGGCAGAAACTATACTACAACTATACTAAAAGTGTCCTTCCAACAATGTAGGTTTTGTCTTGAGAAAAGAGTTCAACATTATGTTCAGTTTCTCATACTAGCTCATGGAAGAGAAATAGGGGTCTCAAAGTGATTCCAGCCACCTATAAGGGTTTTTTGAAAATGTTTATACAAATCTAAAGTCTTTCAGGACCAGCTGTGATACACAAGCTAGCCTGCTCTCAATAGTTTAAGAGACATACCTTCCCCTTTATGCTTGGGGTCCAGCCTACTATAGAGATAGATTCTTGATAGAAATCCACTTTAAGCCCTCAGTGAGTTATCTGTCCTGTAACAGAAACAGAAATATTCTCAGGAAAGTTATCTTGTCCTATAACAGAGACAAAGAAACCTTCTTATAGCCCCCTAAACCCACATCTAGAATGAATACAACCCCATGTCCTTTGCAGAGACAATAGGAACAGAAAACAGTAGACTTAATAAACTATCACAAATGGCCACTTACTGATTTGTGAGTTGATGATTTGATAATCAAAAGGCTCAAAAAGCAAAGTTTAGACAGTAGCAAAAAATGTTATTAAGTTTGAAGTTTATCCTCAGACATACAGTTCTTAAATACATAATTATAGTAGTCTATATACCAGGACAGCCTACCATATGATCACTATCTATTGTTCTTAAAATAGAGATAATCTAACCATCTTAGGGCAGTCCTTTGTTCTATTCAAGAACAGATGATAATCCATAGATAAAGATTAGTATTATATGTAAACATTGAGGACCTTGTATCTCCATGGGATCTTATTGCCTTGGGTTCTATTTATAGCCAAAAGAAGTGCATTGAAGAGAGCTTCACAATGGTTATTGAAGCAAACAATTACATTAAGTGATTCCCAAGATATCGGCAATTTAGTGTCTAGTAACTTAATGATCACAGACTGATCTGCTAATAACTCAGTGAATACTGATCACTTTGAGATGTTTTTGGTACCATTTGAAAGGTCTTCTTAAGGGCTTTTGGTGGCTATTTAGATTGTTGAAATCAGTCAAGTATTCCTGGAGTTATAGTCTAAATGAAGTTTATGACACTTCTAATCTTCCTACCTGTCTTCTTTTATGTCTATCCACTGAATTCTGGCCTTTGAATATAGCTCAAGGAGTCTCAAGATTAGTACAAGTAACCTGCTCTTAAGGTCGGTATCTTCATTGATCTTCCCAATTCTAACTTTCTCAATCTCTCTATTCTATTCTTCTATATTTCTGATCTTTCTTCTTAGTCTCTGATATCTCTTCCTTCCTAAACCCCCTAATGGCATTGCCCTCAAGAGGATTGCTCATGACATTTTTAACTACAGATGATATCAAAAATAATTGCCAAGGTTTAAAAGTCATACTAAAGCCTAATTTATTAAATATAATAGCCACTGAACTGTGACATTCTTCTATTAGAGAAGACTAGTTTCTCCAAGGTTCAGACAGTCCTGCTCAAACACTTCTAGAGAGAATTTTTGGTTTGTATCTAGTACAAAATGGCTAGACAGGCCCTATGAGGCTAGTATAGCAATAGTTATAGCCACTATTCTACTACTCAGATAATATATACAAGTCCAAAACTGGAGGTCTAGTAGTATATAATTAGTGTCACTTTTGTTGTTTGAGCTGAATTATAGTATAAACTTGTGATAAATATCACTTAAATTGTCTAAAAAGACTATCTAGTGTAATATCAAGTTTTAAGTAATGATTTAGCAATGGCCACAAGAGTGTGGCCATTGAGAGAGAGATACTGTCGCAGTCCTTCTGTGATATACAATCACATTTTTTCATACAAGAACATTATCACCTTAGTTATACTATTTACAAATAATTCAGACTCTTTGTACTATTTTGTTAGAGCTCTTAGTTATAAGTTAGCATTTGTAAAAATCTATTTCAGCTTTGTTTTCTACTTGGTAGACTTTTTTTGAATCCATTGCTTATTTGATCTCTTACTGAACCCATCTATTCTGTACATCAAAAGAGAAAGTATAGGGATTAATCCAACTAGCTAGCTAAGATCAAGTCAAGATAGAATTATAGAGTCCCTATTTAACAAGCTTGATCTTAACCAAGAGAGATTGTGTTATCTTCTGTGCCTGTCTACAAGAATAAAGTAGATCTAAAGTACTCAAAGGGAGAGGTATCTTACTAAAGAGTAAACTTAGTTGATATTAAAGCTAGAGAAATATCTACTAGGTTGTTACTTTATATAACCAAAAACTATATAGTACTTAGTTATTCATAAGAGATCAATACTGAGATAAGTATAGTATAACCATTGGATTGAGCTAACCCTAGAACTGAGTTGTTTTTTATTTGGGGTAAACAAAGAGAACTCAACAAAGTTTCTCTTAGATTTGGACTACTACTTATATCTTTTATATATAGTCTGTGCTACTAACCCTAATCTACTAATGATCTAATAGAATCTACTAGAATGTTTTTTGATATATGATCTATGTAATATAACTAATTATATATCTAATTTGTTACAGAATATAATGGATTGTAATAAATATAACTGGTTATGTAACTCCTCTATTATCTAATTAAAAGTAAAAAAGTAAAAAATAAAGAATTAAAGAAATAAAAGTTATTATAGTCAAAGTGGCTCATAATATTAAGAGACTGCATCTTCAAGTAACTTAAGTCTAAGCTTGGTACAGTTAGTATAATACTTAGTAGTAAACAACTTATGTTAAAGCTATGAGTTTTGTTTCTAAAGGGCTTCCAATAACTATTCTGGGTTATAAACCCAATTTATTAGAATAAAGCTCTGGGTAGTTTGGACAGAGTATAAGGAAGCCTTTTCAGAATAAGCCTAGTAAAATACAGTAATGTTCTATGATATGTTTAGCATATTCTAATCACTAGTAGACTATTGAGGATAGAGAACTATATTCTGCAAAATCTTTTTTCTTGATAAAAAGCATAGGCTTTGAGTTGCTAGAAGTCTTGTGGACCTTTTTGGCAGGAAGTACTATCTTATCATCTCATTGTTATTACTATTAGAGTCAAGTTTAGAAAAAAAAACTTAAATTCTCAGAGTTGTTATTGTCTAGGTTATCCATATTAGCCTTCTTATTGATTAATACTTTAATGTCAAATGTTTTCTGGATATGAGCTAGTAAGTTAGTTAACAAGCTCTAGTAATCTTAAAAACAGACTATGATATAGCATAAGCAAGATTAAAAGAAGTAGGTAATTCTAAATTATTGTTATTGTTTTTAGGAAGGAATATTATAGCAGGATCAATGGAAAGAAGCCTATCATGGTAAGTGAAGATAAAAGTTAGTACTAGTAGTACAAAAGTTAATCTATAATAAAAGATTAACTGATTTACTTAACAATAGTTATTAAAAACCTGTAAGAGAACTATACTAAGTTGCACTTCTGACATACTAGTGGTAGTCCACTAGAGTGGTTCTATACTAAGTAAATGATAATTATCTAATATTTAATTAGTTGTTTTACTTTTATATTCTTGATCCTGACTGTCAGAATATTCTATAGTTAGAGAAACTTGTATATATAGTATAGATTACTTGACCAATTCTAATGATCTAAATAGCCACCAAAAGCCCTTAAGAAAACCTTTCAAATGGTACCAAAAACGTCTCAAAGCAATCAGTATCTACTGAGTTATTAGTAGATCAGTCAGTGATCACCAAGTCACCAGACACTAAATTGCCAATATCTCAGGAACCACTTAATGTAATTGTTTGCTTCAATAACCATTGTGAAGCTCTCTTCAATGTGCTTCTTTTGGCCATAAATAGAACCAGAGGCAATAAGATCCCATGGAGATACAAGGTCCTCAATATTTGCACATAATACTGATCTTTATCCATAGATTATTATCTGTTCTTGAATAGAACAAAGGACTGCCCTAATATGGTTATGTTATCTTTATTTCAAGAACAATAGCACTCCTATATATAGAACAATGGATAGTGATTATGTAGTAGGCTGTTCTGGTGCACAGACTACCACAATTATGTATTTAAGAACTGTATGTCTGAGGATAAACCTCAGACTTAACAACATCTTTTACTACTTGTCTAACTTTACTTTTTTGAACACTTTAATTATCAAATCAAGCAATCACAAATCAGTAAGTGGCCATTTGTGATACTTCCACTCTATATAGATATCACATGTAAATACTCTCCAGGATATAGCTAATGTTCTGGCCTATCTACAGTATTATTTGTATAAAGTCACTAAGAGACAAGATAACTCAGAAACTAGCATCAACAATACCCTTTCTACTCTAACTATCCAGCTGCAACAATTTACATAGCTAGTATCAAACTCTCTCTCTCAATATTTGACTCTAGTGATAAACTTTCCTCTACTATCTCTTATATTGGCATTCTCTTCTTCAGCAGCCTCTCATATTTGCATCTGCCCTAAGCTTTTCTTCCCTCTAGACTTCAATAGCAATTGCAGTACTAGACAAGTATTTCTAAACTCCTGTGCTCTCTATATATGCCTGGTCTCTATCACAAACTTCATTTGGACCATAACTCTAAAAATACTCAACCAATTTCAATGATCTAAGTGGCTATCAAAAGCCCTTAAGAAGACCTTTCAAATGGTACCAAAAACATCTCAAGGCAATTAGTATTCACCAAGTTATTAGCAGATCAGTCTATGATCACTAAGTTATTAAATACTAAATTGCTGATGTCTTGGAAACTACTTGATATAATTATTTACTTCAACAACTATTGTGAAGCTCTCTTCAATGTGTTTCTTTTGGCTATGAATAGAACCCAAGATAATAAGATTCCATAGAGATATAAGGTTCTCAATATTTGCACATGATATTGTTCTTTACCTATAGATTATTATCTGTCCTTGAATAAAACAAAGAACTGTCCTAAGACAGTTAGGTTATCTCTATTTCAAGAACAATAGCACTCCTATATATAGAACAATAGATAGTGATTATATAGTAGGCTGTCCTAGTACATAAACTACTACAATTATGTATTTAAGGACTGTATGTCTAAGAATAAACCTCAAACTTAACAACATCTTTTGCTACTATCTAAAACTTTGCTTTTTTGAGCCTTTTGATTATTAAATCATCAACTCACAAATCAGATAGTAAATAGATTAACAAAAATAGTCCATTTTATTCCTACTATAGAAAGAACATTAGTGGAAGAGCTAGCTAGATTGTTTAGAAATAATATATAAAAGTTGCATAGACTATCTAAAAGCATCATCTTAGATAGGGGACCCTAGTTTGCAGCAGGATTAATAAGGGAGTTGAATAAGATGTTAGGGATTGAAAGCAAAATGTTGACAGCATTTCACTCTTAGACAAATAGACAAGTAGAGAGGGTTAATCAGAAGTTGGAACAGTACTTAAGAATATTTATCAACTATAGACAAGAACAATAGCCAGACTGGTTAGGAACAGCAGAGTTTGTATACAACAATAAAGTACACTCAAGTACAAAGACATTGCCCTTCAAAGCAAATTATGGGCAAGATCCTAGAATGAGGTTTAAAGTAAGGATGAAAGAGAAGTATGAAGAGGTAGAGAAATTTGTAACAAAAATAAAGAAGATTTAGGAAAAAGCAAAAGCAATACTAGAAAAGCATGAGAAGAGATGAAGAAGTATGTAGATAGAAAAAGAGCAAAAGTTAATGAATATAAAGTAGGAGAACTAGTAATACTAAGTACTAAGGATCTGAAATATCAAATGATTAAAAGAAGAACAGAGAAGTTGATGGAGAGATTTGTAGAATTTTACAAAATCAAGAAGATTATATCAACAAATACAGTAGAATTAGAACTGCTAGCTACTATTAAAATATATCCAGTAGTCAATGTTAGTAGGGTATAAAGATATATAGAGAAAGTGGAGGGAAAAAGAAAAGAACAGCCTATCCCAGTAATAATTGAAGGAGAAAAGGAATGGGAGGTAGAAAGAATATTAAATAAGCACCAGATTAAAGGAAAGAATAAATATCTGGTATAATAAAAGAGATTTATGGTAGAATCAGATACTTGGAAAGAAAAGAAAAACCTGGGTAATGCAAAAGAGGTGATAGAGGAGTTTGAAAAGGAGTACAGAAGAGATATAGAAGATATCAGGAGACAAGAAAAAGAAAAAGAAGTATTCAGAAGAAAAGAATTGCTAAAAAGATTTATGGCCAAAAAGTTATATGGGTGGACAGATTAAAGGTATGATAAGAAGTACTGGATAAGGTTAGAAATAAATTGGAAATACTGGAAGAGAGAACCAATTAGAGAACAAAGAATGATAGAAACAATCAAGGAGAAAGAAAAAGAAATTAGCCAAAAAGAATCTGGACTTAGAGAGTAAAACAAAGAAGATGATAAAATGGGCAATATACAAGATCTATATGAGAAACTATAAAAGAATCCTCAGAATGAGGAACCTTAAGAGGGGGGTGGTGTTATAACTTAGTAAAATAGCTAAGTTATTATTTATATTTCTTTTCTTTTCTTTTTTCTTTTTTTCTTAGTTGGACTTATTACATAAGAAAGAAGTATAGGAAAGTATTATATAACTAATATCATATATTACAGTCACATGTCAGAATATCACATAAATAGAGTTACATAATAAGTATGGAAGAGTAGTACACAAACCATACAGTAGTTGTACAAGTAGTATACAAAATCCAATAGGAACTCTATTGAGTTCTTCTTGTTAACTCAGACTTGGAGAGTAATTAAGTTATCTTAGGCTAAGCTATTATATAGATAGTAAAAGAGATAATGGCAATAAAAGATAAAGAAGACAAAGATAATACAATAAATGATATGTCAGTATATTAAAACTATCACAAAAAAGTGACTACTAAATAATAACATGGAGGTATAACAAAATACCTGTTCAAAGAACTATATAAATAGCTAGACTCTCATTAATAAGTAGCCTTGCTAATATCGCTCTTTTGGTATAGTAGTAAACTATAATAGTATATGACTACTAGTCTATAGTACAACTATAACAAAGACTAGGTTGGACTTCAGACTTGATTGGACTAATTATAGATATTAAACTAAAGGAGAAATATTGGATAAATCTTAGGATAATTATAAACAAATCTTATTATAGTTATGAACTTTAGGATAAACAGAGAAACCTAAAACTAACCTATTTATAGATACTGACTCAACTAGTCACTTACTGTTATTTATTAATACTTAGATAGTAGTTTCTGTGATGTTACTAGTTAGAATAAATACAATCCAGAAAGAAAAGAGAATAGCAAGTTTTCTCTTTTTATAGTTTATCTAAAAATCTACTTCTTTTAGAATCCCATATTCTCTCCAGTCTTTGGACTAACTTGTGGAGTGTGACTAAAAGTCTTGATACTCACTCTTTTAATATAACTCTTCTGAAAACCTTAACTAGACCCTTTGTAAAGAAGTAAAGAGATATCAAGTATTAACATAGGCTCAAGGTTGAAGCATACATTCACTCTTGTGGTCTGGAGTTCTAACAGCTGTATTGACAGTGAACTGGGCTGCCAGACTAGCTTGAGAAGGGTAGTATCATAGTATGAGACAAACATATACCTTTGAGATCTACAATCAACTGAGATTTTCTTAAGAGAATATCAAAAACAGTATTTTTCTCTAGTTTCTATTGGATCAATCTATTATTTATTTTTACTTATGAGCTCTTTCTTTTCTGATTTTTATCCCCAATACTATATGACTACTTTTGAAGAAAGTGAAGGCCCATAGGGCCTTCTTCTTTTCATAGCTGAACTATTCCAGAACTATCACAAATAGCCACTTATATTAAGATCAAGTCATATCCCTATGCTAATGGCAGTTTAGTGATGAAATATACTAATATATGCATCCAAGGTTTTTTAGGTATCAAATTGAGTATTAATTTGTCTGCTAGCTATTCTGTGTGATTTTTGTTTTTCTGGCAAGAATTATATTTCTTTATATATTGTTTTACTTCTTTAGTTACTCCTGGCCACCAGAAGTTTTGAGTGACCAACTCTACTGTCTTCCACTGTCCTCTATGTTCTTTTACTAGTATATCATGATACAGCCTAATTATTTCTGCTCTCAATATATTGTTTTTAGGTACATACACTTTTTTCTTCTTATATATTATACCATTTACTTCTCTTTACTCTTTATCTCTTAGTATTTTTATCCCTGCTTGTTTCATTTCTTCTACTATCTTGACTATCTTATTGTCTTTTACTTTTGACTTTCTTATTTTCTTCAATAGATCTATTCTTTCTATAATTACTTTTATCCTTTCTGTTTTCTTAACTTTTAGCCATTCAGACTTTACCAAAATTTTATCCTCATTGTCCCTTTTTACTCCTACCTCCTAGTCTAGTCTCCTACTCAAGTTATCTGCCTTCTCTATTTTACTCCCAGAAACATACTTTAGTATAAAATCAAATCTTGATAGATACAATATCTATCTCACTTGTCTTCTATTCAATTTTTGCACTTTTATAAAGTATTCAAGATTCTTATAATCTATCCAAATCATGAACTTAGATGTTGTTCCTTCCAGAAAATATCTCTATGCCTCCAAGTATCTAACTATTGCCAATATTTCCTTGTTGTGTATCTTATAATTTCTTTCTATGTTACTTAGAGATTTTGAGATAAAAGCAACTGGTCTTTACAATCCATCTGAGCACTTTATTAATAGTACTCCTCTAGTAGTATAATTTGATATATTTGCTTTTACTCTGAATTCTTTATCAAGGTCAGGGACTACTAATACTAGTCTGGTTGTAAAAACTTTCTTGAGTTTATCAAATGCTCATTGTTGTTCCTTTTCCCACCACTATTTTATATTCTTTCTTGTTAACATATTCATTGGCCTAGCTACTTGAGCAAAATTCTTAATAAACCTCTAATAATAGTTTGTGAGACCTAGGAATTTTCTAACATCTTTAACATTTTTTGGTTCTAGCTAACTTAATACTCTGTTTATCTTTTCTTTCTTTATTTCTATACTATTGGGCTCTATTACCATTTCTAGAAACTCTATCTTTCTCACTTTTTATATATATTTTTCTGGCTTGATATATAAGTCATTCTTCTCCAGTCTCTTTAATACTTTTTCTATAATTTTGTCATATCCTTCTTCTGTTTCTGTTCCAATCAATATATCATCTACAAATACAGCCATTTTCCCTTTATTAATCATATCTCTCAGGATTTCATTTATTATTGCCTAAAATGTAGTTGGCAAGTTTGTTATTCCAAAGAACATAACTATTGGTTCAAAGAATTCTACATATATTATAAATGCTCCTTTTCACTCATCTCCTTCTTTAATCCTCACATTATTAAACCTCCACTATAAGTTTATTTTAGTGAATACTTTCTTACTCCCCATTGTATTTATCAAATTTGTAATCAATAGTAGCAGATAGTTATTTTTCACTGTCTAGTTGTTTAGACTACAGTAGTCTATTACTATTCTCTTACTTCTATCTTTCTTTACTACAAAAAACACTAGTGGCATCTAAGAGAATTTTGATAGTCTAATATACTCCTTTCTAAGTTGGTTATTTACAAATTTTTGGACCTTTTCTTTTTTGTCCTTTGATAATGGGTAGATTCTTTCTTTCTTAGACTTAAATATCTCCTTAAGATCTATAGTATGATCCCAGACTTTTTTTGTAGACATCCTCTCTGACTTTATCTTCTTAAATACCTTTCTCTACTTCAGGAATTTTTTTGGGACCATTTTCTCAATTTTTCTATGATTTATCTTGATCTTCTCTTCTCTTTTCCAATTTTCTTTATTATCTATAGTCTATCTTACAATTTTCTTTTTCTCTAGAGTAACTACTTGTTTTCTCTTCTTTATTTTCTTATTTTCTTTCAACTTGGTGTTTCTTTCACACAATAGTGGGCATCTTGTCATTTTAACCTCTCTTGTCTTTCAGTTGATTTCTAGATTATGGACTTATAGCCATAGCATGCCCAATATTACATCTGTCCTTTCTAAGTCATATATATCTATCCTTATCCTTTTAATATGGTTTTTATAGTATATATTGACTTCTATCTGATGTGTAATTGCTCTTCCACTATTATTTGTACTATCTATATTTCTTACTGTCACCAGTCTCTCTAGTTTCTGTAGCCTAAATCTATGTCTAGCTGCCATTTTTTTATCTATAAATATTTCTGTTACACTACCATCCAAGAGTACTTTCACTATTATGCCTTTATGTATATTTACTTTCTCTACCCCTATATTCAACCATATATTATAAAATAGTTCCCAGAAAAGAAACTATTTCCTATATATTCCTTAACTTAATGGATAATATTCAGAAGTACAATACAAGAGAGATATAAGTAGTATGGGAAGGCTTATGTAAGATATGTACAGTTATTAGTAAGGATCATGTGATTGTGAGAGATAGGTATATAGACCAACAAATATTTGTATAAATAGTTGTATAATCTAACAGAGAACTCTATTGAGTTCTTTCTAACCAACTA
>Ga0153978_1000285_pt1 | contig 12953 bp, 16 predicted proteins | sample TSGA062MetaG_FD_104749 | JGI IMG/M metagenome (GOLD analysis project Ga0153978, IMG submission 104749) | Attine ant fungus gardens microbial communities from Georgia, USA - TSGA062 MetaG | ecosystem: Host-associated > Fungi > Mycelium > Unclassified | place: USA: Georgia, Yuchi Wildlife...
TAGATTATCATCTGTTCTTGAATAGAACAAAGGACTGCCCTAAGATGGTTAGGTTATCTCTATTTCAAGAACAATAGCACTCCTATATGTAGAACAATAGGTAGTGATCATGTGGTAGGCTATCCTAGGACACAGACCACCACAATCATGTATTTAAGGACTGTATGTCTGAGAATAAACCTCAGACTTAACAACATCTTTTGCTACTGTCTAAACTTCGCTTTTTTGAGCCTTTTTATTCTTAAATCATCAATTCACAAATCAGTAAGTGGCCATTTGTGATACTATGCCCTATGATTTTTCCTGTCATTTCTGTAAGAGAGCAGACTGTTGGTTGAGAACATGCCCAACAGCAGAAGAATATGTTCAGTTGCAATGAGTTTTAAGATAGCCAAATGGGTACTACTCACACATGGATAGGTCACAGATAAATGTTCAGCACCCAGAAGGGCTCAAGGGAGTGATCAACACCAAGTTGAATCTCCAAGATCCACCACCATATCTATCTGGAACAACACCAGCACCTGCAAGGTTTACTTCATTTGTGAAGGTAGTACAGGAAGAAGAGGAGGAATTTGTGTGGGGAGCAATGGCAGAGTTGGAGGAGGAGGTGAAGAATATTGAAGAATTAGTGACAATGTGAGCACAAGAAAAAACAGAGGCAGAAAAGAGAGCAGATAAGAATAAGGAAGCTAGAAACAGAATGGTTAGTAAACAAGGGGAGAAGACAGCAGAGACACACCAGCCAGCATACCATTGAGAGCTACAAATTGCAAACTTTGAAGCACTACAGCAACTGTTACAATATATCTTGGATGTAGAGGTTCCAAACATTAGAGTTCACAATCTATTGGCAATCAGTAGAGACCTATGAAGAAAGGTGATGGACTAGACATGCACACAAAATAAACCTCCAGCAGTTGGAGCAACACTAGTTGCCTCACCAAAAAGGCCAGTAAAGTTTGTGACATCTTTCTAAGAGGTAGAAGTAGTAGTTATGGGACAATGTTGTGAGCTGGAACTACTGGATGAAGGTTCAGAGATTGTGATTGTTCAGGAGGATCTGTGTGAGAAGCTTGGGTTAGAGATGAACAGAAAGTAGAAGTTGACAATACAGACAGCAAATGGGGGGAAGGAGGAAATGCAGGGGTATGTAGAGTATTTGGAGTTGGAGGTAGGAAGAATGAAGACATATGCATATGCATTTGTGGTATGGTCAGCACCATATCAGTTGTTATTGAGGAGACCCTGGCAAAAAGGAGTGAAGCTAGGGAAGATCGAAAGGGAGAATAGTAGTATAGAGGTAAAGATCTCAGACCCAGTGGAAGGTAGAAAGTGAGTAGTAGTGCCAACAAGGGAAAGAATAGGGAAAAGGTTACAGAGTGGAATGTTGGTGTTGAAGAGCAAGGAGAGAAAGGAAAGAGTGATACAAGAGGGGGACAACTCTCTTACAGAGGCTATTCTTTCATTGTTCTTTACTTATAATGGCAACACTCAGTGTCTGGCCTATAAGAAGGTTGCCAATAAGGTTCGCCCAGTCCCTGGTACCATGCCTAAATGTATTAGGATTATTCAACAATTTCCAGAAGACCCATTGAGAATGTTACTACATATCTCTCCTTATCCACTAGCATTTTTGCCAGGGGTTTGCTTGACAAGAGAGAGAATAGAAGAGTTGGGATTATTGGAAAATGAGTTTTTGTGGCCAGAGGAAAGGAGATTGGTAGCACAGGTACTATTGGTGAATGAGAAAGGATTAGCATGGGAGGAGATAGAAAAAGAAAGATTTTGAGATGAATATTTCTCACCAGTGAAAATTCCAGTACAGGAGCATATCCCATGGGCTTGAAAAACACTACCTATCCCTCCAGGAATTCATGAAAAGGTCATCAATCTCATTTGCAAAAAGGTCAAGTTAGGAGTATATGAACTATCCTATAGCTCATACAGGTATCAGTGGTTTACAGTAGCAAAGAAAGATGGGAATGTGTGCATAGTACACAACCTCACCCCACTTAATGCAGTCACCATTCAGGACTCCCAGGAACCTCCACTAGTCTACTTGTATACAGAACAATGCTCTGTATGCTCCATCTATTCAGGACTGGACCTGTTTGTTGGATATGATCATTGAACATTAGTGGAAGGGTCAAGAGATTACACTACCTTTGACACCCCTCTTGGCACTATATAACTTACAGTGCTTCTCCAAGGTTGGACAGGATCAGTTGGCATCTTCTACAACAATATAGCCTTTATTCTCCAGTATGAGATGGACAAAGCACTAAACTTCCTGGATGACATCACACTATTGGGACCAAAAACATGATATAAAAGGAAAAACAGCACTTATGAAGTACTCTCAGAGAATTCTGGAATCTGCCAATTTGTTTGGGAACATGCAGCAGACTTGAACTGAGTTCTCCATCAGCTAGTGCATGCAGGAGCAACAGTGTTAGCTAAGAAATTACAATTATGTCAGCCAGAAATTATTGTAGTGGGAAGGAAGTGTACATACAAGGGGCAGGAGCCAGATGTAACAACAGTGGAGAAAGTGATAAAGTGGCTAGAGTGTAGAAATGTGTTGGAAGTGAGGGGATTCTTAGGGATGGTATAAGGGAACCTTACCAACACCGCTCCTGAGACACTAGACTCACAACCCAGAGTAACCCTGTGCTTAATTAAATATTACTATGTAATATTTAATCCTCTTTTAGCTTGACTCAGAGACTCCTGACCCTGACTAACAAGACTATAGGATCAGGGACATCTTAACAGTAGGAGTATATATATTGCAGAAGTATGCCCCAGGAGCCTTATTCTAATCTCTAAGGATTCTCCTGGAGGTGAGTTGTAACATATTTAGGAGTGTAATATTACTAAGGATTCTCCTGGAGTCTACTCTACTCCAGTCACCCTTACAGCAGATTAGGATCTCCTAAATAGAGCTTTGAAAGAATACAGTGGACAGCCTCCCTCTGGATACCCTCCACCACCCTCAACCAACCCTCCAGATCACTCCACTCTGTGCAAATGTCATACACAGATACCCCATAGACTGTTGCTGACACTCTGGTCTATCTGCAGTACCATCTGCACAAAGTAACTGAGTGACAGAATAGCTCAGAGACAAACATCAACAATACCCTTGCTGCCCTGACTGCCCAGCTGCAACAACTTATGCAGCTAGTTTCCAATACTCAACCTGCCCCTCTGGCAATGGCCTCCTCTCCACCACCCATACCAACAACTTCTACTCTGGCAGTCCCTCACTCATATGTATGCCCCAAACTCTTGTCTCTACTAGACTGTCATGACTTGGCCAAATGACTAAGTCATTATTTATTTTTCTTTTCCTTTTTCTTTTATTTTATTAGGAAATCAATGGATGTGAGAGGGGATGACTCAAAAGAGATATGCAGGACTTTGTAAATAAGGGTAAATACAGAATGTGTATAAGTAATGTACAGAAAACAAACAGGAACTCTATTGAGTTCTTCTTGTCAACTCAGACCAGGAGGGTGGTTAAGTCATCTCGGACTAAGTCACTATACTAGAACTCAATTCCACATCTAGAGCACCATCTGCCTTGGACCTTGCTCATCCTTACTCTCATAACCATCTCAACCCTTGACCAGTGATTGCCATGATCACTAGTTACCTCCATACATAGCTGGGCCCTTGGCTTAAGAGGACTTATCAGTCAGTTAGGGACTGAAGGTGGAGATGCAGTATCAAGCTCAGGCACCGTGATCAAGGCCAGAACTTGCAACTGAGCATGATAGATAGAAGTAGTAGTATTCGCCCTATAAACCTTGTGCTGGTGGTCCATTGTGATCAGTATACGCAGAGGAGTAACGCTGTATCCTTAAGAAGATGTTTAGGTTAGAGATCCTCTCCTTGGGGTGATAGTATAACCATAGTATTAGGGCAGTAGCTAGTAGGGCAGTAGGTGTCTAGCTGGGTGAAGATCTTGCGCCCCAGTAGATGTAACATTAGTAAGATCATTCCTACTTTGACTTCTCTGGAGATGTAGCACCATGTCTCTGGAACAATACAACTCTCTTATGAGCAGTATGCTCAACCAACGGTGTGTCCTGGCCAAACTAAGAGCAGAAATAGAAGGAAGAGAAGGAAGGATGTGCTGGGGATGTAAGAAGTTTGGGCACCTGGCCCGAAATTGCAGGAATAAGGAAGAAGAGGAGAAGAGGAAAACTACTCCCCAAAATAAATTTGAAGTGTTGTCAAGTAGGGTGATGTAGTGTGACGTGAAGGAGAGGACAATAAGGAAGCAGGAGATGGTGGAAGTAGAATGCTTTAAGTGTGGGAAGAAGGGACACAAGTGTAGAGAGTGTTCTCTTTGGAAAGGAGAAAAGAAGTCATGAGTGGAAGGAGAGGCGGCGCATGTGGCCATGCCACAAAAGGCGCAGAAAAAAGAGTGGAGTATGTGGAGTGCAAAAGGTGTGGATAGAAGGGATGCCAGGTGGAGGAGAATAGGGGGCAGGGGGTGATTTCAGACAGGCAGAAGTGGTATGGATGTCAGAAAAGAAAAGAAGGGGAGGCAGCACACTTCAAGAGGGGAAAGGCACAGTAGAGCGGTGCAAGGGCAGGAGTCCCAGAAGGTGCAGCAAAAGAGGGGGGTAGACAAAGGAAGGTCAGACGAACCTTCAAAATGCTGAGAGAAGTGTGGTTGAATATCAGGATAGAAAAGCTAGATACTCATGAAGGTGTTACAGTAAAAGCGCTCTTGGATAGTGGCACAACAGGGATGTTTATAGATAAGAGGGCAGCAGCAAAGCATGGATTTACGCTGCAGAAACTAGAGAGACCCATAAAGGCCAGAAATGTGGATGGAACAAACAACAGTGGAGGAGCCATTATGCATCAGGTAGAAGCAAATGTGTACTACAAAGATCATGTAGAAAGGATGAGGATGGATGTATGTGACTTAGGAAAGATGGAAGTAATACTGGGAATGCCGTGGTTGCAGGTGCATAATCCAGAAATCAATTGGGAAACTGGAGAAGTAAAAATAACAAGATGCCCACCTCTTTGTAGTAGAACAAAGTCAAAGGGAGTAGAGAGAGGAAAAAGGGTAGCAACCCTAGAAGAAGAGAAAATTGTCAGATGGACAGTAGATGAAAAGGAAGACTGGGGAAGAGAAGAGGAAATCGAAGAGGATCACAGAAAAATTGAAGAGCTGGTCCCAAGGAAATTTCTAAAATGGAGAAAAGTGTTTGGGAAGGTAGAGTCAGAAAGAATGCCAACTAGAAAAGCTTGGGATCATGCTATCAATCTCAAGGAAACGTTCAAACCACAGAAGGGGAGGATTTACCCTCTATCCAAAAATGAGAGAGAGGAGGTCCAGAATTTCATGGAAGATCAACTGAGAAAGGGGTATATCAGACTATCAAAATCCCCTCAAACATCACCAGTTTTCTTTGTGGGCAAAAAGGATGGGAGTAAGCAGATGGTAATGGATTACTGTAACCTAAACGACCAGACAGTGAAAAATAACTACCTGCTACCACTAATTACAGAGCTAATTGACAATATGGGTAGCAAGAAGGTGTTCACTAAGATGGATCTGAGGTGGGGGTTCAATAACATGAGGATAAAAGAAGGAGATGAGTGGAAGGGAGCATTTACAACACACATAGGGTTCTTTGAGCCAACGGTTATGTTCTTTGGAATGACAAATTCGCCAGCCACGTTCCAGGCAATGATGAATGAGATTCTAAGGGACTTGATTAATGAAGGGAAAGTTGCTGCATTTGTAGATGATGTACTAGTAGGGACAGAGATAGAGGAGGGATGTGATGAAATTGTGGAGGAAATACTGAGGAGGCTAGAAGAAAATGACTTGTACATCAAGCCGCAGAAATGCATATGGAAAGTGAGAAAAATTGGGTTCCTAGGAGTAGTAATAGGACCTAATGGAATTGAAATAGAGGAAGAGAAAGTAGATGGAGTACTCAGTTGACCAGAGCCAAAAAATATGAAAGATATCAGAAAATTTTTGGGCCTCGCAAACTATTACAGGAGGTTTATCAAAGATTTTGCTTGAGTAACAAGGCCTATAAATGCACTGACAAGGAAGGATGTAAAGTGGCAGTGGGGAGTGGAGCAGCAGAAAGCATTTGACAAACTCAAAAGGGTGTTCACAACAAAACCAGTATTAGCAGCACTGGACCTAGATAAGGAATTCAGGGTAGAAGCCAATGTATCAAACTATGCTACTGGAGGAGTACTGTCAATAAAGTGCTCAGATGAAATGTGAAGACCAGTCGCTTTCATTTCCAAGTCTCTCAATGATACAGAAAGAAACTATGAGATACATGACAAGGAGATGTTGGCAGTCGTCAGATGTTTGGAAGCGTGGAGGCATTTCCTGGAAGGAGCAACAATTAAATTTGAGATTTGGACTGATCATAAGAATCTTGAGTACTTTATGAAAGCACAAAAGTTAAATAGGAGACAAGCAAGATGGGCTCTATATCTGTTGAGGTTTAATTTTATGCTGAAGCATGTTCCAGGAAGCAAAATGGGGAAGGCAGATAGTTTGAGTAGAAGACTGGACTGGCAAGTGGGAGTAGAGAAAGATAACGAGGATCAGAAGTTGGTAAAACAAGAGTGGCTAGAAGTGAGGAAAACAGAGACAGTAGAAATAATAGTAGACGAAGTAGATGTATTAGAGGAAGTTAGAAAGTCAAAAGTAAGAGATGATGAGATGGTAAAAGTGGTGGAAGAAATAAAGAAAGCAGGGGTGAAAATGTTAAGGGATGAAGAATGGAGAGAGGCAGATGGTATCATGTATAAGGAGAGGAAAGTGTATGTGCTGAAAGATGATAAATTAAGGGCAGAAATTATCAGGCTACATCATAACACACCAGTAGGAGGACATGGGGGACAGTAGAAGATGGTAGAGTTGGTCACTCAAAACTTTTGGTGGCCAGGGGTTACCAAAGAGGTGAAGCAATATGTAGAGGGGTGCAATGCTTGCCAGCACAACAAAAACCACACAGAACAACCAGCAGGAAAGCTAATGCCAAACTCAATCCCAGGAAAACCATGGACACATATATTAGCAGACTTTATCACTAAGTTGCCTTTAGCACAAGGATACAATAGTATTCTAGTAGTAGTGGATTGGTTAACTAAAATGGTCCACTTTATACCGACTACAGAGAAGACATTGGCAGAGGGGTTAGCAAGGTTGTTTAGAGACAATGTGTGGAAATTGCATGGGTTACTGGAAAGCATTATTTCGGATAGAGGACCCCAATTTGCAGCAGGGTTGATGAGAGAATTGAATGGGATGTTGGGGATTGAAAGTAAATTGTCGACGGCATTTCACCCACAGACTGATGGGCAAATGGAAAGGGTGAACCAGGAGTTAGAGCAATACTTGAGAATGTTTATCGATCATAGGCAAGAACAATGGCCCGAATGGTTGGGAACAGCGGAATTTGCATATAACAATAAAGTGCACTCAAGTACTCAAACAACACCTTTTAAGGCAAATTACGGGCAAGATCCTAGGATGGGGTTTGAAGGAAGGAAGAAGGGGAAATACAAAGGGGCAGAGAAATTTGTGATGAAGATGAAAGAGATTCAGAAGGAAGCAAAGGCAGCCTTAGGGAAGGCGCAAGAGGAAATGAAGAAGTATGCAGACAGGAAGAGAGGAGATGTTGATGAGTATAAAGTAGGAGACTTAGTGATGCTCAGCACAAAGGATCTGAAATATCAGATGGTCAAAAGGAGGACAGAGAAGTTGATGGAAAGATTTGTAGGCTTTTACAGAATAAAGAAAATCATATTATTGAATGTAGTAGAATTAGAACTACCTGGCACAGTAAAAATATACTCAGTAGTTAACATTAGCAGAATACAAAGATATATAGGGCAGGTAGAAGGGCAGAGGAAGGAGCAACCAGCTCTAGTAGTGATCAAGGGAGAAGAGGAATAGGAAGTGGAGAGGATACTGAATAAGCAACAGATCAGAGAAAAGAATAAGTATCTGGTGCGATGGAAGGGGTTCACAGCTGAATCAGATACCTGGGAAGGAGAAGAGAACTTAGAAAATGCTAAGGAAGCAATAGAGGAGTACAAAAGAGAGTACAGAAGAGACATGAAGGATATCAGGAGACAGGAAAGAGAAGAAGGAACATTCAGAAGGGAAGAATTGCCAGGACAGTTCATAGCAAGGAAATTATTCGGATGGTCAGATAAAAGATATGACGAAGAGTACTAGGGAAGGTTGGAAAGAAACTGGAGGCAGTGGAAAGGGAAAAGGAAAAAGGAACAAAGAACGATGGAAACAATAAGGGAAGAGGAGGAAGACATCGAACAAGAAAACTCAGGATTAAAGGAGTGGATAGAAGAAGACAACAACGAGATAGGGAACATGGTTAACCCCTATTACAAACTGTAAAGAAATCCTTGGGACGAGGAACCTTAAGAGGGGGGTGGTATCATGACTTGGCCAAATGACTAAGTCATTATTTATTTTTATTTTTATTTTTCTTTTATTTTATTAGGAAATCAATGGATGCAAGAGGGGATGACTCAAAAGAGATATGCAGGACTTTGTAGATAAGGGTAAATACAGAATGTGTATAAGTACTGTACAGAAAACAAACAGGAACTCTATTGAGTTCTTCTTGTCAACTCAGACCAGGAGGGTAGTTAAGTCATCTCGGACTAAGTCACTACATAGACTTTTACAGAGACCAGAGTACCAGTCGAGCCTTTCTCAACTCCTGTGCCCTCTACATTTGCCTGGCCCCAGAGCAATTCACCTGTGAAGAGGAAAAGGTACTCTGGGCCCTTATATTCTTTAAGGGAGGTTGGGCCACCAAATGGTCCAAGAACCTTTTCAAACAGGAAGCAGACACTGGCATCTTTCCCCTTCAAACCTGGGGTGACTTCAACCAACAATTCTAGACCCAGTTCTTTCCAGTCAATATAGAAGTAGACACTATCAATTCCTTAGAGGGATTATCCTACCACCAAGGGAGTCAGACAGTAGATGATTACTTAAATGGTTTCCAGACCTTAGTCTCCAATGCTGGATATACAGACCCCCAGACCCTAGTGGTAAAATTCAGATGTGGACTCAGAGCAAATATCCAGAGCCAGATTGCCACTATGCCCTATAGAAGACCCACTGACACAGATCAAGAGGTCTGGTATTGAGCAGCCCAAAGGATTGACCAAGCCTAGCTGGCCAACAAGGCCTTCCAGTCTTTGCAATGCTCAGTACTGCCCCTCTCTTCTTGAGTTTCCACCCTCTGTCCAGTCCCACTCACTATGGTTCAAATCTCTCCAGTCCTCTCTATGCCTGCTTCTCCCAGACCTCCACCTCTGTCTCTGCCCCAATCTCTTAGAGTCCCTATGGATGTCAACACAGTATGAAAGATAAGGCCACTCCCTCTATGCAACTGCTACTGTTGTGGAGAGACCAGCCACCTCGTAAAAGACTGTCTGCATCACCTCAATGTACAACAGCTCATGGCAGAGCAGAAGGAAGAGTTGATTGAAGATCTGATGGCTTTCAAGGACATGGTTGTAGCAGAAAAATCAAAGCCTCTGGTTGAGAAGGATTTTGTATAGAGCAGCTGGCAAAATATGCCCCCTGGCTGCTCCCAGTAAATAGATTCACTGTACTCAAGATAGAAAATGTTAATATAAGTGATAGTAAACCCAAAGACACATACCCCTCTGCTCCAGCTAGCCACCCACACCCAGGAGACTAAAGTGGGAAAGACAACTACCCAAAGAGCTCTCTACAAATGCCCTTGATGTATGCAGAACATCTCTAGTCCTGGCTATGGAACTCAGTACAACCAATACCAGCAAACTCTACTCTATCAACACACTTCCGGACTGCAGAGCCACTGGAAGCTTTATCAATTGTGACTTTGTCTGCTCAAAAGTAATCAATACTTAGACCATTTCCCACCCCATACCTGTCTTCAACACTGATAGATCCCCCAACAAGGCTGGTTAGATATCAAAAGTCATAGATGTAGTCCTCTGCTACAAAATTCACTCAGAATGGATGCTCCTAGCTGTCTCTAGCCTAAAGAAGCAGAAACTAATTCTTGGCTACACTTGGCTCAAAGATCACAATTCCAAAGTCGACTAGGAGAAAGAAGAAGTCCATATAATGCAGTGTCCACCCCGGTGTGAGAGATATTGTATCCTTCAGAGGGAACAGACCTTGAAAAAGAGACAAGAGGTCCAAGCCCTACAGCACTGTCAAACTAGACCTTTTCTCCTTCTAGACAAAGAAGAGGAGGAACTCAAAGCCCTGCATGGAACCAATGGGTGAAATTGGAAGTCCAGAGACTAACTGTTTATCACTAGGCTGCTTCCAGAGCCCTCCAAAGAAGCAATACAAGCCTTGGCCACCACTTCCCAATGGTTAGCAGAAGGAGTGCAATGGAGCATGGAGACACAAGCAATCTCTACTCCCCTGCTCCCTTATACCAGAGGCTTTGAATCTGTGTTTGCCAAGAATGATTTCAATGTCTTGCCGGAGCACCAATACTGGGACCATATGATAGAGCTCATTCTAGGTTCCAAGCCTAAGTCCACAAAGATCTATTCCCTCTTTCCTATTAAACAGAAGGAGCTGGATGCTTTCCTCCAGGAAAATCTGCACACTGGACAGATATACCCATTCAAGTCACCTATGGCCACCCCAGTGTTCTTCATCAAGAAGAAAGACAGCTTTCTCTGGTTGGTATAAGACTACTGGGCTCTTAACTCCATGACAGTGAAGAACAAGTACCTCTTACTCCTCATCTCCAAACTCATGTCACAACTATGCAGAGCAAAATACTTTACCAAACTGGACATCTGCTGGGGTTTCAACAACATATGCATCAAGCCCAGAGACAAGTGGAAGGTAGCCTTCTATACCAACCATGGCCTGTTTAAACCCCTGGTGATGTTCTTTGGAATGACTAATGGTCTAGCCACCTTTCAGACAATGATGAACAACATCTTCAGGAACCTTATCACTAAAGGAATAGTAGTAGTGTACTTGGACAATATCCTTATCTTCACCAGGACTGTCAAACAGTATACCAAAGCTATCTAGAGAGTACTAGAGATCCTAGCAGAACACAAGCTTTACCTCCGCCCAGAGAAGTGTGAGTTCCAGAAGGAGTGTACTGAGTACTTGGGCCTAGTGGTGTCAGAAAATAAGGTCTCAATAGATCCTGTCAAGGTTGCTGGAGTCTGAGAATGGTCCACCCTGGAGTTGTGGACTGACATTCAAGCCTTTCTGGGTTTTGTTAACTTCTATAGGGATTTCATCCAAGACTTCTCAGCTATAGTCCAACCTCTTTTTGACCTGACATGCTCTGATCAGATATAGGAGTGGGGAAACAAGAAACAGACTGCCTTCAAAGCTCTCAAAACAACAGTAACTTCTGCCCCAGTACTGGTCTCACCTCATGACTCAGAACCCTTCCAGATTGAAGCAGACAGTTTGGACTATGCTATGGGTACCATCCTCCTGTCTCAACAGTCCATAAAGGATGGCAAGTAGCATCCAGTGACATTTTACAACAAGTCTTTATCTCTGGTGGAACAAAACTATGAGATCCACAACAAGGAGATGCTTGCTATCATCCATGTACTAGAAGAGTGGAGGCATTTCCTGGAAGGAGCAGCCAACCTGGTAGAGATCTGGATGGATTACAAGAACTTGGAATATTTCATGACTGCCAAAAAGCTAAACCACCGGCAAGCATGTTGGTCTCTCTACCTAGCAAAATTTGATTTCACCCTCTGTTACTGACCTGGACAATCCATGGGGAAACCAGACACCTTATCTTGGAGACCAGTCTATGGCAACGGATCCTCTGACAATGAGAATATGGTATTGCTCTGTCTGGAGTTTCTGGCTGTCCATATCCTAGAAGGAGTAGAGCTGATAGGAGTAGAATAGAGTATTCTATCCAAAGTCTGCAGGGGTAACCACTCCAGAGACCTAGAAGAACTAGTTGCCAAGGCTGTCCAAGAACTCCAATGCTCCACTGCAAAGATGGTTTATTCATCAGAATAGTTGAATGTAAATGGTTTGCTCTGCTTCCAAGGAAAGGTTTATGTCCCCTGGACCCTTGACTTGTGCAGGAAGATAGTCTCTCTGTGCTATGGCACTAAGGTTGTAGAACATTCTGGTAGATGGAAGATGCTAGAGCTAGTATCCTGGAACTATTGGTGGCCCCAGATGTCTAGGTATATAGGACAATATATGAGCACCTGTGATCTCTGTCTCCATATGAATCCCTCTAGGAAGCCTCTAGTTGGAGTGCTCCACTCTATCCCAGTACTAGATGCCTGATGGGACACCCTTAGCATGGACTTTATAGTAGAGCTCGCCAAGTCCTCCAGATACAATGCCATCATAATGGTAGACTCTGTGTCAAAGAGAGCTCACTTCATTCTGACATACACAATGGTAACCATAAAAGGAGCAGCAAGGTTGTTCCTGCACCAGGTATAGAAACTCCATAGACTATCTAGACATGTAATCTTGGACCATGGACCTCAATTCATAGCTCTATTCACAAGAGAACTCTAATCAACTACTAGGGATTCAACTAGCCTCCTCCATGGCCTGGCATCTGCAAACTAATGGACAAACAGAGTGTGTCAATCAAAAGCTCAACCAGTATCTATGCCTATTCATCAACGAGTGACAGAATAACTGGTACAACTTGCTACTGATAGCAGAATTCCAGTACAACAACTATGTACACACTTCCACCCAGTAGACTCTGTTTCTGCTCAATATGGGACAGACCCCCCCCCCCCCCCCCCCCCCCCCCCCTCAACGACTTTATGAACCCGCCCCCCCACCACACAAAAAAAAAAAACAAAAAAATGGAAAAAGAAACACGGAAGGGAGAGCGAGGAAAGAAAGGGAAAAAAAA